>MDSZ01255410.1_pt1 | contig 10602 bp, 6 predicted proteins | sample 811201 | NCBI WGS metagenome assembly MDSZ01 (sample SAMN05326647, study PRJNA326480) | marine metagenome | isolation source: seawater | place: Indian Ocean: North | collected 2010
AAAAAAAAAAAAACAAGGCAAAAAGAGGAGCAAAAAGAGCAGCAGAATATTTAGGGTTCCACTTTTTCGATTTTGTGTCCCTAAACTCTTGTGGTGGGGAAACGAAGAGAGATACAAAAAGGAGAAGCACCTTGCACACTACTTTTGAAAAGACCGCGTCGCGGACCGACGAGGACGACGAGGACGACGACGAGGACGACGACGACAAAAGAAGCTCGAGTGTTCCTCCCCGCGCGCTCGTGTGTTTTTTTTTTCTGAGAGGAAGAGAGAGAGAGTGACTTGGTCTTCTCGAGGAGGAAGAACGTCGAAATTGACACACGTACAAGCCGCGGGGGATGATGTGGCGTCGAGGCGACGAGGAGGAGACTCGAGCGTTAACGCACCACCACCACCACGGGGGGGACATCGAATCGAAGAAGAAAAGGACGACGACGACGACGACGAGATCGTCTTCGTCGTCCGTTTTCGGCGGGAAATTGGCCGTCGTCGCCGCCACGGCGTGCGCGACGTTCGCGCTGGCGCCTTTGTGTTACTTGCAAGGCGCGCGGTCGACAATCAATAATGGGGCGGCGACGAACGCGTCGTCGTCGTCGTCATCATCCGTTCTCACCGAGCAGAAACGAACGCGCAGCAACGACTTAGACGAGCGCGGGATGTTGCTCGGAGCGAGGTCTTTTGATGAGGGACGTTCGACGGGGGTTGAATACGACCGCGAGAAACGGATCAACTTGAGTACAGAGAAAAAAGCCTCGACGGCGACGTTCGCGAAGAAGTTCGTGGAAGCGTACGAACACGAGAAAGTGGAACAGCGAAGGCGGAGCGGCGAAGACACGTCTTCTTCTTCTTCTTCTTCGAACAAGAACAACAACTTAATTTCTGCGCTGGGATCGTCGAAATCAAAAGTTCCTATTTACGTCATCGCGTTGGAAGACCGACCGGAGGAGTTTGAGAAGTACGAGGCGATTCGCGCGGTGTTTCCAACCGCCGAACCGACACACGGGGTCGATCCTTTGCAATGGCCGAACAGAATTGAAGACGCACAATATGCAGTGAAAGGGTTGAGAAGTTACATGCAATCTCACAAAAGCGATCCAGCGCTCGTAGATTTCTTAAAAGTTCGCCAAGAACCGTTCGTTCCATCTGGTTTGTCGTACGGGAAGGACGATGGCATTTCGCCCGGGATAAACTGGATCGATACGTTTGATAACTTTCGAGAGCACCCTTGGTTGATGGCGATTGATCACAGAGGAAGCGACGGAAAGTTGACGGAGGAAGAAGTAGGGAGAGCGCACCACATTGGGTGTTTGTTCGCGCATTTGTACCAATGGCAGTTGATGCTCGACCGCGGCGTGAAGAAGGCTTTGATTTTCGAATCCGACGCCCCGAGAATCATGGAGGCAATTCCATTTTGGGCGAGTGAACAGGTTGCCGACCATGCGCCAGTTGATACGGACATTTTGCTCATCAGATCGCAACGCGTTGGAGAAAAACCGCCGGGGCCGTTGGTGTCTACGTTTTTGGCGACGAACCCGCACGATTCGAGTGAAAAGCAAACTATCAATATTCACAAGTATAAATCCGCCGGTGCCGGCGCCGGATTGGAAGCGTACGTCGTGTCGTCGAACTTTGCCAAGAAGGCGCAAGCGTATTTGTCGAGACACGGGGCTGATATGATTGATGGCTATATCATCAAGTTGTGCCAGAGCTCGTACAAACACGCGATTTACGAGCGGGCGTATTACTCGATGTATCACGAGGACATGTTCTTAGAACCATACGACGCGCAGCACCCGAAACCGACGGTGTTTAATTGCTACGTCGCGAGCATGCCAGATAAAGCGGATTAATGTTGGTTAGAAGTCACTTATTTATTCTTTATTAACTTACCTACTATTGGACGTGTTGTTAATTAATTGATACATGTATATTTATTTACAAATCTCTCTCTTTTTCTACTTCTCAAATATCGTCGAACGTTTGTTGATGCGCAATCTGTTGTTGTTGTTGTTGTTGTTGTTGTTGTTGTCGTCCTTCTTCACATAAAGTAAACTCAAATATTGCAACCCCGTCTTTGTATTTCGCCAAACTCAACGCGTATCTTCCAGGAATATACAACCTCCTTTGCACATATTTTCGATGAGCGCCTCGTTCGGTTCGATACGCAACTTCTTCTCTTTGGAAAGCTTCTTCGTTCTGCGACGGCTGTTCGATGGACTCGTTCTTCTTTTTTTTTTGCATCATCACCTTCCGCCAAACGTTCTCCTTCTCCTTGACGTCTTCTTTCCTCCTCGTGACCTCGATGGAGAAGACGCAACCCTCGCGATCCGTGCACTTTGTCGTTTTGAACGAGATATTCTGGACGCCGACGCCCGGCAATTCGCACTCCAACACGTACTTGGAACACAATTTCCCTTCCTTGTCTGTAATTCCTTTGACATCCACGAGGATTGCTCTCTTCGTCTGAGAAAGGATAGCGATTCCGCCGTTCCTGTTTTCGTTGTGTTCGTCTGGTACGTCTCGAAACGCTTCTTGCGCTTCTCTCCTTTCCTCGACGTCTTCCTCGTCGTCGTCGTCGCAAAAAATACGACTCGTTCGAAACTGCTGCTGTTCTATCCTTTGACGATATTCGTGCTGTCTCCTCAGCTGCATCGCGCGTTGCTGACGCGCGTAGTTCAGATTATACCCCCGCTGTTGGCGTTGTTGTTGCGCTCTTCCTCTTCCTTCCGCGTCGTCGTCGTCCCAAAGGTTCTCCTCAGCGTCGTTCGGCGCCCAGTTTTCCAAGTATCTCTCCTCGGCAAAATATTGGTGCGTCATGTAGTTCCACCCTCCTCCTCCTCCTCTCGAGTTCCCCAAAGCGGAAAAGTCGTTGTTGCGCCACGGAAAAGCTCCTCCTCGCGTTGAAAGCGTTGTTAAACGCCCCCCCCACTTGGCGTCGTCGTCGTCGTCGTCGTCGTCGTTTTCGGGCCCCGACTCGAACGACATGACGACGAAAGAACACCGCGTTGGTGTTGTCTTTAGTATCTTTCAAAGTCTTCGTCGTCTTCGTCGTCTTTTTTTTTTTTGTATCGAGTCCCGAAACCCTAAAACACCAAATGTCTCTTTTTTTCCCTCGAGAATCCCTTCGAACCCACTTTTTATTTTCCCCATTATTATATTCTCTGACTCCCACAAGCCGCCGAAAAAGCGCGCGCGTTCTTTTGACTTGCTCTTTTCGACGTTTTCCTCTTAAAAAAAAGACCCCGGGCAAAAACCATGGCGCACTCCAACGAGTACTTGTCGGTGATATACACCGGGTCGATAGTGCTCTTCACGCTGGCTTTGAAAGGTGCGAGAGAAATCGAATTTCAGAATTTTTTCATTTTTCAAATTCCCTCTTCTTCGTCTCGGCGCTTTTTGTGACTCGAGATATTTTCTTTTTCGATCGATCGATCGACCGATCGATCGCGCCGTGGAGACGAAGAAACGCGGGCGATGAAAGAAAGACTGCGCTGCTCGAGAAAGAGAGAGAGAGAGAGAGGAGAGAGAGTGAGTGAATGAGGGACTGTGCGTGTGAGAGAGAAGCGCGCGTTTCTGAGCGTTCGTTTTGTTCTCTCTCTCTCTCTCTCTCTCTCTCTCTCTCCCAATGTGTTTCAAATTCGAGTGAATCCAATTTTTTAATTGAGAGAAAAATTGGTGTGACTTTTACCTGGGCGCGCACTCACGCTTAACTATTCCTACGCAATACAAAACAAAACAGGACTGTCCAAAACGGAAACCTCTCGCATGGGTAACATTTACGGCATACTTGGTTTTATCGTCGCGTTTGCGGGGATTTTAGCCTCGACATTTGTCTATTCTCGAGGGTATTGGTTGTTCTTCGCCGTTGCGTTGCCGCCCGGTTTAGTTTCGGTGTTGATGAGCTTTCGAGTGCAAATGACCGGGATGCCGGTGATGGTTGGTTTGTTCAACGGGTTTGGTGGTTTAGCGTCCGCGTTGCTCGGGTTGGCGTTGTATTACGATCAACATGAGAAGATGATCCAAAACACGAACGATTTGGCGAGCAACACGGAGGTGTTGAGGTCGATTTTTTACCTCTTTGGCATCGTCGTCGGCGTGGTGACGTTTATTGGTTCCATCGTTGCATGTTTGAAGTTGGCCGGGAAAATCTCCACGAAACCTATGATTCCGCCAGGAAGAGTTGTTTGGTTGCCGTCGTTATTGGGCGGTATCGTGGCGACTGGCGTTATCGCCGCTACAGGCGGTTTTGATGCGACTTCTGGATCTGGCGGTTTGATTTGCTTATACATCATGACTGCTTTGTCCGCCGTGTATGGATATTTGTTTACCATGGCTATTGGCGGCGCGGATATGCCAGTGGTTATATCTGTGTTGAACTCTGGATCTGGATGGGCCGGCGTTTTCGCTGGTTTCATGTTGGATAATGAATTGATGATTATCGGCGGCGCTTTCGTCGGTGCATCTGGGATCATTTTGTCCTTCGTCATGGCGGAAGCGATGAACCGATCGTTGGTATCTGTATTAGCCGGTGGGTTTGGAGATACCGGTGGAAGTGCCAAGAAAGATCCAAACGCACCGGTGGACGATCGAGAACCGACCATTTTCACCAAAGACGATACCGTCAAAACGCTCATGGATGCAAAGTCTGTGATTATTGTTCCCGGGTACGGTATGGCCGTCTCGCGAGCGCAACATTCCGTGTGCGAGTTGACGAAACTGCTGAGATCGTTTGGGAAGGAAGTGCGCTTTGGCATTCACCCAGTCGCTGGGCGTTTGCCTGGACACATGAACGTCTTGTTGGCGGAAGCTTCCATTCCATACGATATCGTGTTGGCGATGGATGAAATCAACGACGATTTCCCAGATACGGACGTTTCCATAGTCATCGGTGCAAACGATACGGTCAATCCAGCTGCGCAAACCGATCCAACCTCTGCGATTGCCGGAATGCCAGTGCTTGAAGTCTGGAAAGCGAAACAGTCCATCGTCTTAAAACGATCCTTAGCCTCTGGCTATGCGGGCGTTGAAAATCCGCTCTTTGTGTATCCGAACAACGCGATGTTGTTGGGCGACGCAAAAGGTACCATCGATGGTTTAGTCGAAGAGATTCGCGCGAATTTCGGAGGCGATTTACAAAAAGGTGACGTTGCCGTGAACGTCACGACGCAAAAAAAGAAAGAAGCGGCGGATTATACCAAAGATTCAAAACCGTTCTCTGGTACGAAACCGTTGGTTACTTTGGGTGTCGTGTCCGAAACGAAACCGGGAGAGAAACGATGTGCAATGACGCCGTCGATCGCGAGAAGGCTTCTCGAAAAACACAACATCCACTGCGTCGTCGAGTCGAATTGCGGCTTAGCGTCCGGGTATTTAGACGCTGAATATAAGAAGTGCGGCGTTACTGTTGTCTCCTCCAAAGATGACGTCTATTCGAAAGTCGATGCGTTGTTGAAAATCGGTAAACCTACGGACAGCGAGTTGAATTCAATGAAAGGAAAAACAATCGTTGGTTGGGTATCGCCGAATTTTCCGGAATCCGAAAATCTCGTTAAGCAAGCTGGGAATTCAGGATTAAACTTGATTTCCATCGATTCCGTCCCGAGAATTACGACGGCGCAAAAGATGGACGTTTTATCCTCCGTTGGTAAAATTGCCGGCTATAGAGCGGTCATCGAAGCGGTGCATAAGTTCCAATCGTTCTTGGCGCCACAAATCACGGCAGCCGGGAAGTATCCTCCGGCGAAAGTTCTCGTCATTGGTGCTGGTGTTGCCGGTCTCGAAGCAGTTGGTGCGGCGCATTCGTTAGGTGCGGACGTTCGAGCGTTCGATACGAGGTTAGAAACGCGCGATCAAGTCGAGTCTATGGGCGGTAAGTTTCTCGAGATGCACTTCGAAGAGGACGGTACCGGTGAAGGCGGCTACGCCAAGACCATGTCTGCGGAATTCATCGAGAAAGAGATGGAATTGTTCCACGAGCAGTGCAAAGAATGCGATATTGTCATCACAACTGCGGCAATTCCCGGACGCAAAGCGCCCATTCTATTGAAGAAGTACCATGTCGATGCCATGAAAGCTGGATCCGTGATTGTCGATTTAGCGGCATTGACCGGTGGTAACTGCGAGTGCACGAAATCGAATCAAACGTACGTATACGAAGACAAGGTGACCATTATTGGTAACACGGATTTGGTTTCCGGAGCCGCGCAAATTGCTTCACAAATGTACGCCACGAACATGTTGCATTTAATCTTGCACATGTGTGGCAACCCAAAGAAACCAGATGAGGGTAAATTTCAAGTCGACTTTGATGATATCATCGTTCGCGCGGTGACGGTTGCGAAAATCGGTCAAGGTTTAACCTGGCCACCTCCAAAAGGTACCGGACCACCACCGCCGAGAATGGATGCGAAGAAAACTGCCGGTGCCGCCGGTGATCTCTCCGTTAAGAAGGAAAAGACGATGCTATTTGGCGGTATTGTGAGCTTGAGCGAAATCCTCGTGCTCCTACTCGTCACCGGTTTCCTTGTCGTCGTCGGTGTGTTCTGTCCGCCGAGCTTCTTCACCTATCTTTTGCTGTTCATCTTGGCAGCATGGGTTGGCTTTTTGTTAATCAACAACGTCGCGAGTTCCTTGCACACTCCATTGATGTCCGTTTCGAACGCGATTTCTGGCATCGTTGTCATCGGTGGTTTGTTGGCGCTCGAAGACTACGCCACCAAAGACATTAAAGATAATATGGATTCTTTGGGAAGTATGGCGGTTAAAAGAGGCGACGCGGCGATCGCGTTGAATGCGGTTGCTATTTCCTTGGCCTTTGTGAACGTTGCTGGTGGTTTTGCCGTGACGCAAAGAATGTTGGGAATGTTCAAGAAATCGTAACTTACCTACCTACAGGACAATGAAAAGTACCTACATACAACAAAATTTACAAAGTCGTAATTGACGATACTGCATATTATATACAGATCCTACTTTATATTCTCATCAACAGAGTGTTACTGATATATCATTTATTCTCTAAAAACTCTAATCTCTCTATTTTCTCCCCGAGTAACTCAACCAACGTCGCGTGTTCCTTTTTCTGCTTTTCGAGCTCGCGTTCAATATCGTTGGTTTTATATTGCATTTCACTGGCGTTTTTTTCCGAATCTTTTCTTTTCTTTTCCGCTCTGACGAGTTTATTCGTTAATTCTTTCAGTTTTCGTTTGAGCGTTTGAATGACGATGGTTGCGGTTTGATTCGTGTCCGATTCTGAGCCGAATTCTATAGCAGCTTCTTCCGCGGAGTATTCCTCTTCTTCTTCCTCTTCTATTTCCTTATTATTATAACTCTGACCATCACCACCGCCACCAAATTTCACGTTCGCTTCAAGCTCATTCTTCGTTTCCATCAGTTGCGCTTTCAAAACTTTCTCTCTCTCTCTCAGTTCGGACTCTTGAGTCCTCGCGCGTTGCAACTGCTTCTCCATCAACGTGCACTGATTTCGTAAATCTTTCTCCTTCTCTCGCATGTCGTGCATTTCCGTTTGCGTCTCCTTAACAACTTCCAGCGCTTCTCGTCTCTTCGTATCTAACGCGTCCATCTCGTCCACTTTCACTTTCAACGAGGTAAAGAGCATCTCGTATTTTTTCTTCTCCTCTGTTAAACTCATTCTCATTTTTGCAACCTCGTCTTCCATCTCTTTCCTTTTCCTCTCCGTTTCCACGTAAACCTGTTTCATTCGATGTTCCTCTTCTTCTCTTCTCTCGGACTCTCTCATCTTTTCCTCGTTGACTATTTCCATCTGTTTGACCAGCGGCGCGATCGCTTCCGCCCGCATCGCTTCTGCCGTCGTCAATTCTTCTTCGCATTGCCTCGCCCGGCTCTCCGCGATCCTCGTCTCTCGTCTCAACTGATCCTGTTCCTTCCCATGTCGACTGGCCATCGCGTTCATCGATTCTTCTAACTCTTTTATTCTCGTCTCCAAATAGTTCCCGCGCTCTCTCTCTTGCTTCAATTCTCTCTTGCATTTTTCCATTTCTCCTCCTTCGTTTGATGCCGTAGTCTTGCTAAAATTCTCTTTCTCCTCTTCGAACGTCTTCTTCAACGCGTGTTCCTTCCTTTGAAACTCCACTCGTACCTGCTCGCTAAACTGTCTCGCTCTTCTCAATTCTTCCTGTCGTTCTCTTGCCGAGACTTTTAAGTTTTCGATTTCTCCGTCTTGCCTCTGTCTCACTCGTTCCAACCGTTCGCGTTCGTTCATCTCTTCCGCCAGCTTCAACTCGTTCGTTTGCAAAGAGGACTGCAGCTGATGCATTCGCGATTTTAACGCATTGATTCGCTCTTCTTCTTCTTCGTTCGCGCGATTGTCGTTCCAAAAATCTTTCTCTCCTCCGCTCAGCAGCAGTTTCGTGTTCTCCTCTTTCTGTCGCGCCACCTCTTCTTCCAGCTCTCGTATCACCTTCGCCACGTCTTCGTCGTTGAATTCTCTCCTCCCCATCATCGCGTGTCCATCTTCGCTCGACATTATCGTCGCCTCCTCTCGAAGCTTTTCGTTCTCCTGTTGCAACGCGGTGTTGATGACGGTGAGCGTGTGCGCTTTTTTCGTGAGTTTCTCTATCTGCTTTTCGAGCGAGTCGTCGCCGCCGCCGGACGACGACGCGGCAGAAGACGGCGGCGGCGCCATCCCGGATGATGATGGTACTAAGTGAGTGAAAGAAAAGGAAGAGGAAGGAAGGAAAGGAGTGAGGAGCAACGCAAAATTTTGGTCTCTTTTTTCATCAACTTTTTCATTACAACACCAAAATGTGGTAGGTAAGTACATACCACCGTGTGATTTTTACACCGCCGCCGTCAAAGTCAAAGGAGTGGTAGTATTAATCCTCCTTAGTAGTCTCCTCGGTTCCAGAACCTTCGGCTAAGGAACACATCAAACCACCGGATAAGAGCATACCTCCGCCGAGATACCCCAACGGTCCAAGCACTTCGCCTAAAAACACGGCGCCTAAGAGCGCCGCGAACAACGGTTCGCCGGATAAAATCACTTGCGTCTCCGACGCCGATACCGATTCTTGCCCTTTCGCCTGAACGACATCGGCCAAGTACCCCCCAACGATCGCCGAGAATGCAATCAACAACCAAATGATCGGGTCTTTCCACCCGGCAAACGGTGTTGTCGTCGTCATCCCTACTTTGTGTAACGCGAAATCGGTGAACCCCCACGCGGAATACATAAACGCCAAAAAGAACGATTTCCACGCCTGCAACTGAGACCCATCTAAACCGAGTTTCGTGAACGCGCCGATGCGAAACACATACAGGGAGTACGTCAGCGCTCCTCCTAAGGCAATTAAATCACCGATATTCACCGACAATCCTTTCGGCATCACCGAACTGACCAACTCTACAGATTGTCCCCCCGGATCCATTCCTAACGTCACCACCCCAACTAACGCGACGAGGCATCCCGCCCACACCAAGTTCTTCACCGGTTCACCGAAGAACGTCTCAACAAACGGCGTAAACGCAATCGACGCTTGCGTTAAAAATGACACTCTCGTGGCATCCGTAAACAACAACGCGACGTTGCAGCACCCTTGCGCGAGAAAATTCCACGTCGCCAGCTCTAACGCTGCCGACCAAAAGTCCTTGTTCAGTCTCGTCTCGCCGCTTTTGTTCTTCTTAAACGAATCCAGCAGTTGCGGCACGAAACACAACAGAACCATTACCCCTCTAATCATACCTAACGTGCCAACCGACGGTGGACCGGCTCTCACGAAGACCATTTTTAAAGACACGCACAAACCGCCGTAGGACAACGCGACTAAACCGAGAAGGACGCGACCGGCGTTTTTGGACAGTTCTATGGATTTGAGATGCTCGACCCATCCTCCTCCTCCTTCTTCTGACGAGGACGAGGATGAGGAGGACGAGGACGACGCTTTGGTGATGACGCTCGTCGTCGTCGTCCCTCGTCGTCTCGCGTTCACACAAAAGCTGCTCTTCGTCTGCTTCCTTTCGTCCCCCATCATCATCATCATCATCATCAGATTGCTGCCGGAAAAAAAGAGCCTCGCCGACTTTACCAAAACTCGCGAGGCCCCCCGCCTCCCTCGTGGTGGCAGCGCACCACCGCTTTTCTTCCTCTGCGACCAATGCCCCGCGAAAGAATTCTTCTTCTTCTTCTTCGTCTTTGCCAGCGACGAAAACGTCGCTTTGGGGCCGTTGGACAAAGAAGCTTTGTGCGACGAACACACATGCATCATCATCGTCGTCATCTTTCGCGCTGCTGCTGCTCAAAAAAGAAAAAAAGCAAGGTCTGCTCCTTCTTCTTCTTCTTCTTCTCGTTCGTCGTCGTCTCTTCCAAAAGCCGCTTTTTGCGCCCGAAAACGAAGACGCAACACCAACACACGCACAAGTAAGTGTTGTGTGTGTGTGGGGGGGACGGACGGACGTGTTTTGCACAACGTTTATATAATAATAATAACGAAAAAAAGATGAAAAAAAAAAGTTTTTGAACAACACACGAAAAAAACAAAGAAGAAGAAGAAGGAAAAAATGCATTTAAAAAACCCTAAATGACACAATTTTTTTTGAACTCCCCCCTCCCGCCCAAAAGGGTATTTT
>MDSZ01071422.1_pt1 | contig 10601 bp, 8 predicted proteins | sample 811201 | NCBI WGS metagenome assembly MDSZ01 (sample SAMN05326647, study PRJNA326480) | marine metagenome | isolation source: seawater | place: Indian Ocean: North | collected 2010
AAGCAGAGCGGCCGCCTCCGGCGCAGAACACGACAATTCGCTTATCCTCTGTGAAATAATCTCTGTAATAAGGACTAGTCGGACTCGCCCAGAATTCCAACATTCCTCTTGGCACATGGACAGAACCTGGAATTGTGCCCAAATCAACCAACTCCTGAATTTCCCTAATATCAAGCAGAAGCAATTCAGGATCGGCCGCGATTTCCTGCTGCAGGTCTTCAACCGACAGATTGTTTAGACACACTTTCAATTTTTCCACTTCAGCAAAAATATCTAAAATCGGCACGAAGTTCTCCGTTATTGATCAACTCATCATCGTGTTTGAATCAAGGGCTGTAAAGCCCGCCGCTCTCTGCCTAAAATAAAAGCATGATTCGATTCTTCGCCAGCCTCAGTCTGCTTCACTGGATTGCGCTATTGATAGGCGCAATCATGTTTGTCCTTGCGTTCACGCCACCATTTCAGATACCTACCGCGATTATTAAAACGACGTCGAGTTCAAAGCCGGGAAAGGCCGAGGCTCTTCAAAGCACTCAAAAAACATTACCTAACTCAAGGACTGATATATCGAACCATCTACTTCAAGAGACCGCCGTAGCTAGAGTGACACAACAATATAAGAAAGACCCGTTAGAAGGCACAGAAAAAGAATCGGAAAAAGATAGCAGTTGGATAACCCGGTCTATATCCGAGGAGAACGACTTCGCTTCACCGGAGAAACAGGAATTAGCACGCTTTGGCAGGGCAACATTTACGGATGGCACCACATATGAAGGGGAATTCCTGGCGGGCAAACCGGACGGCGAAGGTCGACTAAGCTGGCCCAATGGTCAATTTTACCAGGGGCTTTGGGAAGAAGGATTTCAACACGGTGCTGGTGTGCTTACTTATGCCAACGGTGATTGGGTCTCCGGAGTCTTCGAAAAAGGCCGCTTACATGGATTGGGTAGGTGTTCAACTGCTGGCATCCAGACGGCCTGTACTTTCTTTGAGGGCGAACGCCTTAACTGATCTTGATATAGTGTGTGCCTTCTATTCAGAGCCTAGGCAAATTAATGAAAATCGGTACTTTCGCAACCTTCATGTCACCATTTGGCACCGCCGAGATGATCGGGGAGTTTGCTAAGCAAGCAGAAAATATTGGTCTGGATTCAATCTGGATGGGTGAGCACGTTGTACTCTTCGACAAAACCGAATTTCCCTACCCCGGAGCTAGGGACGGCAAAATACCCGTCCCGCAAGGCGGCGGTATGCTCGATACAGTCGCCACGTTCGGTTACCTCGCCGCGTGCACTAAGACTATACGATTCGGTACCGGCATAACCCTTCTACCACAACGCAACCCTGTCTACACGGCTAAAGAGTTTGCGACACTCGACTGGTTAACGGGTGGGCGCATCGACCTTGGAATCGGTGTTGGTTGGTGTAAAGAAGAGGTAATTGCTTGCGGTTATACCTTCGAGGATCGTGGTAAACGATGTGACGAAATACTCGAAATGATGCAGTTGCTCTGGACTGAGCCAGTGGCAGAGTATCACGGCGAATTTCATAATCTTGAAGCTTGCAGGATGGATCCAAAGCCCATCCAAAAACCCCACATTCCCATCATCGTCGGCGGACATAGCGCAGCTGGCTTCCGGCGTGCAGCCAAATACGGCAGTGGGTGGTATGGTTTTCAGCTAGACGTGGAGGGTACGGGGGAAGTCTGTGGTTCTCTGGATGCTGCATTAAAAGAGCAGAATCGAAGCCGAGAAGGTTTTGAGCTTATTATCACACCAACGTTCAATGTGACCGAGGACATGATAAAGGGTTATGAAGATCTAGGCGTCGATCGACTTATTGTGCATCTAGGAAGTCAGAAACCAGAGAGAGTGGAAAAAAGATTGTTCGAGATGGAGAAACTTGTGGGAGCACTAAGATGAATTACGCTGTTCTCTGCCCAGCTGACATGTTCAAACACGCAGAACTAGTCCACTACGCCCAATCAGCGGAGGCAGCGGGTTTTAATACTATCTGGTTACCTGAGTTGTTTGGTCGAGACCCATTTGTAACCTGTGCGACCATCCTTAACGCTACCAGAACCATCAAAGTAGGTACCGCTATCGCTAACGTCTACGCGAGAGATGCTCGCGCTACCAAGGCTGCCGCCTATTCTCTAGCTGACGCACACAACAATCGTTTTTCTCTAGGTCTAGGGTTGTCTAACAAAGTCGGCAACGCACCAAGAGGCCATAAATGGCTCCCGCCGCTTACGAAGATGCAGGACTTCATGGATCGTTACGCAGAAGCAGAGATCATGTTTAAAAACGAGGCAGATGTGTCCGTCTATTTAGCGGCTCACGGCCCAAAATTGATGGAGTTTGCGGCAGAACGAATGGACGGAGCTTACACCTACCTGCAAACCATCGATTATTCCGCTGATGCGAAACAACTTCTTGGTGACAAATTATTGCATCTCATGCAACCAACTGTATTCGTTGAAGAACCAGATCGTGCGCGCGACTTGGCTAGACGCGCTATAGCGGTTTATCTACCGCTTGAAAATTATCACCGGGCCTGGCGCGAGCGCGGCTTTGATGACGCTGATTTCGCTGATCGCGGCAGCGATAAATTTATCGACTCCATTATTGCCTGGGGTGATCAGAAGCAGATTACGGAGCGTTATCAAGCGCAACGATCGGCGGGTGTAGACCAGATCATCGTCATTCCAGTTGGCGTCGACCTGAGGCAGGAAACAGCCTGGGCTAGGCTAGGTGAGCAAATCAAAAAATGAGTCAGTATGACTACATCATCGCCGGCGCGGGCACTGCGGGTTGTGTGCTAGCAAACCGATTATCAGCAGATCCGAAAAACAAGGTACTGCTCCTCGAAGCAGGGAAAAAAGACGATTATTTCTGGATTAACATTCCCGTAGGTTATCTGTTTACCATCAATAACCCACGCACAGACTGGTGCTATGCAACTGAACCCGATGCAGGTCTCAATAATCGCTCCATAAATTATGCACGCGGCAAAGGCCTCGGTGGTTGCAGTTCAATCAATGCGATGATTTATATGCGCGGCCAAAAGAGCGACTATGATCATTGGGCGCAGCTTGGCAATCGAGGCTGGTCTTGGGAGGATGTCCTACCTGTCTTTAAGCGTTCTGAAAATTACCAACACGGCGCAGATGAGTTTCACGGTGCGGGCGGCGAACTTTCCGTCGAGGAACGTCGCGTCAATTTTGAGATTCTTGACGCTTGGCGAGACGCAGCTGAAGATTGTGGCATCCCAAAAATTGAGGAATTCAACAGAGGAGATAATTTCGGTAATGCTTATTTCCAAATGAACCAGCGACGCGGTACGCGTTGCAGTGGAGCAAGGGCTTTTCTGCACCCAATTATGTCGCGCACTAATCTCACAGTCCTTACGGAGGCGCAGGTTCAAAGGCTAACTTTCACGAAAAGCAATAATTCTCCGCGTTGCACTGGGATCACAGTTAATACTCCTAACGGGGTCAAGAATTTTAATGCTGACAAAGAAGTTATTCTCGCTGCGGGTACCATTGGCTCTCCGCAGTTATTGCAGTTATCCGGTATTGGATCCGCCTCTCATCTAAATAAGCTTGGTATTGAGCAGATTCATGAACTAGGTGGTGTTGGAGAAAACCTGCAGGACCATCTACAGGTCAGAACCATTTATAAAGTTCACAATACTGTGACGCTTAACCAACGCTTCAATTCGGTCGCCGGAAAAGCCTGGATGGGCCTCGAATATCTGCTTTTTAAGCGAGGCCCCATGACAATGCCTCCATCACAACTGGGCGCGTTTGCCAAGAGTGATCCATCACTCGCTATGCCAGATCTTGAATGGCATGTTCAGCCACTTTCGCTGGATAAATTTGGTGAACCTCTGCATAAATTCAACGCTATTACGCCGTCGGTTTGCATTCTTAGACCTACTAGCCGAGGCAACGTAAAGATCAAGTCAGCGGATCCCAACGAGTATCCAGCTATCACGATGAATTACCTTTCTACAATGGAGGATCAGAGAGCCGCAGTCGAAGGCCTGAAATTTACTCGTCGCATTATGAAGGCTGATCCGCTTGCACCATACTCCCCCAGGGAGCTGAAACCAGGGCCCAACGTTCAAAGCGACGCAGATCTTCTTGAAGCTGCAGGAGATCTTGGAACAACTATCTTTCACCCAGTCGGCACCTGCAAAATGGGTTCAGACCCCATGGCAGTCGTCGACGATCGGTTACGAGTTCGAGGCGTGAAATCGCTGCGCGTAATAGACGCTTCAATAATGCCCACAATCACTTCGGGAAATACCAATGCACCGACAGTCATGATTGCGGAGAAGGGCGCACAGTATGTCCTGGAGGAACGTTAAGCTTGTTCGCGACTATGAGCCTCAGGATCAAGCCAACGAACTCTTAACGAAGCCCGATCAGGACAAACCCACTGCAGCTGCGCTTGCTTGCCAAAGTGCTAGACGCTCTTTTTCATCATCCGCAAGACGGCTATAAGTCGCAAGTTTTCCCTGATCAAAGTATTGACCGGTCTCTGATTCCAAGGAGGGATCACTAGCTAACATGATGCTAGTTGCTGCCCCTTTTTCTGGCGAGATGAAAATTAGACCGATAATAGCTCGAATGACCCACGGAAGATCCCGAATGATGTCTGTTTTGACAGCGCCCGGATGAAGAACATTTGAGGTCACCCCTGTGCCTTTTAATCGCTTAGCTAATTCCAGCGCAAACATAACATTAGCCAGTTTCGATTGATTATAGGCTGCACTGGCGTTGTACTTAGTAAAGCCAGTAAACGTGTCCAGATCCATGCTGCTTTTTTTATGCAACGTCGAAGAAACAGAAATAACTCTAGCGGAGTTACTTGATTTGAGACAGTCCAGTAAGAGATGCGTTAATAAAAAGTGGCTAAGATGATTAACACCCATCTGCATTTCAAAGCCATCTTCCGTAAACTGCTGTCGACTAGGGAAAACGCCCGCATTATTTATCAGGACGTCTAGACTGTCGAAGCGCTCCAGAAAATTTGATGCGACCGATCTTACACTTGTGAGGCTAGAAAGTTCGACCGGGAGATTAATTGGTGGCTTGATCGCCTTTAAGGCGATAACCTTTAACGCTTCTGCAGTTTTTTCGGTATCACGACATGCCAAGATTACTTCAGCACCCATCGATGCCAATTCTCGGGCAGTTACTAGACCGATACCACTGTTGCCCCCTGTTATAAGTACTCGCTTACCCTCCATTGACCACCCCCTATCAGAATTTTTATTAGCAAAGCCAGCGGCACGAATTTAACGCGTGCCTATATAACACTTGAATCATCGGAATATAACACTATCCATTTATTCCTAAAGCGTTATGGTACTCTGCGCCGCCAATAAAGACGAGTAAAAAGGAACCCCCAAATGTCTGTTTATCTGCAAACCATTAAGGAAACTGAGGCCCTCCGAGATAGTCACGGTACTGCATGGGCAGGCATTAATGCCGAATCTGCGGTACGCATGAAACTGCAAAACCGCTTCAAGACGGGTATCGACATTGCACAATTCACCGCAGATATTATGAGGAAAGATATGGCCGAGTACGATGCTGACTCCTCAAAATACACACAGTCTCTAGGTTGCTGGCATGGATTCGTTGCGCAACAAAAAGCAATCGCTATAAAACGCCATCGGGGCACCCTGGACAAAAAATACATTTATCTTTCAGGCTGGATGGTCGCAGCACTGCGCAGTAAGTTCGGCCCATTGCCTGATCAGAGCATGCACGAAAAGACCAGTGTACCCGCACTGATTAACGAAATTTACACCTTCTTAAAACAAGCAGACGCGGTCGAGCTCGAACGGATATTCAGTGCACTGGACCAAGCCCGCGAAGCAGGCAATAAGAAGGAAGAGAAGTCTCTAATCGAGCAAATTGACAATTTCGAGACACACGTCGTACCAATCATCGCTGACATTGACGCTGGTTTTGGTAATGAGGAGGCAACTTATCTTCTCGCCAAACAGATGATCGAGGCAGGAGCGTGCGCAATTCAGTTGGAAAACCAAGTGTCAGAGGTCAAGCAGTGCGGTCATCAAGCGGGCAAGGTTACCGTTCCCCACGAGGTTTTTCTCGCGAAAATCAATGCTGTGCGTTACGCCTTTCTTGAGCTAGGTATCGACAATGGAGTAATTGTTGCTCGCACTGACTCGCTAGGTGCCGGACTCACCCAGATGGTACCGGTTTCTAAGGAAGATGGTGATCTGGCCAGTCAGTACAACTCATTCCTAGAAACTGAGGAAATCAACGACGTTAGTGAGCTTAAAGAGCACGACATCACCTTTCACCAAAATGGCAAGTTGGTTAAACCCGTTCGACTCGATAACGGACTCTATTCTTTCCGTGAGGGCACTGGATTTGATCGCGTGGTTCTGGATTGCATCACTAGCTTACGACATGGTGCCGATCTACTCTGGATTGAAACCGAACGACCCAACGTCGCGCAAATTGCAGAGATGGTAAATGCTGTCCGTCAAGAGGTACCGGATGCCAAACTGGTTTACAACAACTCTCCTTCATTCAACTGGACCCTTAAGTTTCGAGAGCAGGTGTTCCAAGAGTGGCTCGCCGAAGGCAAAGACCTTTCAGCTTATCCCAAAGATCCTGCTGGCCTGATGGCGGCTGAATTCGATGAATCAGAGCTTGCAGCTCAGGCTGATGAATATATTCAATCGTTTCAGGCAGACGGCGCTCGAGAAGCCGGCATCTTCCATCACCTAATAACACTGCCCACCTACCATGAGACAGCACTAGGTGTTGATACACTAGCCGAAGGCTACTTCGGCGACATGGGCATGCTTGCTTACGTTAAGGGAGTACAGCGTATGGAAATTCGCAGAAACATGAACGTAGTCAAGCACCAAGAAATGGCAGGCACCACCATCGGCGATCATCACAAAGAATACTTTGCCGGCGACAACGCCCTGCTGGCAGGTGGAAACGAAAATACGATGAGTCAGTTCGGCTAATGCAAACGCTTTAGCTTTCCGCAGCAGCCTCGTCAATCGTGGTATAACACTCGTTGACGATGCTGTGGAAGGTAGGAGTTGGAAAAACCAGACGTACTCATCATAGGCGCTGGCAGCACCGGCGCTGTTATCGCCACCCGAATCTCTGAGGACCCCAATCGCACGGTAGTCCTTCTTGAGGCTGGGCCAGATTACCCTGAGCTTATCAATACGCCTTTTGATCTGGTCAACAGCCATAACAATTCCTACACACAACATGACTGGGGATTTACCTATGCACCAACTTCCGGACGTGATGTTAGCTTTCCCAGAGGACGCGTTGTTGGCGGTTCAAGCGCGGTCAACACCACCATCGCTCTTCGTGGCGTTCCTGAGGACTATGATGAATGGGCAGATCACGGTTGTCCGGACTGGAAATGGCATAAAGTCCTCCCAGCCTTTAATCGTTTAGAACGCGATCTCGACTTTGGTGATCGTCCATACCATGGAGACGCCGGCCCTATAAGCATCCGCCGATACCCTGCGAATGAGCTCGAAGTCCAACATCAAGCGTTCCTTGCCGCGTCAACTCAGCTCGGTTATCCCAACTGTGAAGACGCTAATAATCCTAACGATTGGGGCGCCGGATCTCATCCGATGAACAAACTCGGTCGCCTTCGCGTGTCTACTGCAATCGGATATCTGGCTCCCGCCCGAATTCGTCCAAATCTAACAATTAAACCGAATTCGTTTGTCCACCGGATTCTCTTTGATGGTAAGCGAGCAAGTGGCGTGGAATACGAAAATGCTGACGGATCCATTGAAACTATCCAGGCTGGCTTAATCATTCTCTGCGCAGGCGCCCTTAAATCTCCTCAGATCTTGATGCATTCAGGCATCGGCCCAACGGATCAACTTAGTAAGTTTGGTATCGAACTAGTAGGCGAGGAACCAGGCGTTGGGCAGAATCTCTCTGATCATCCAGCTTTATCTGTCGTCTGTGAAGCCAAAGATAGGGGTCTTATTGATCATGATAAACCTATTATCCAAACCATCCTGCGATACACGGCTGAGGGATCAAGCAAAAGGAATGACCTACAAATCGAGCAATTAAGCTTTGCTGGCAAACCTGGAGGACCGCCACTCTTCGCTATCGCCGCTGTTCTAGAATACCAGTTTGGACGTGGTGAACTGCGGCTGAATTCCGCAGATCCTCATGATTTACCGATAATCGAGAACCGCTTCTGCGAGGACGATCGAGACACTATTCGCCTGGTTGCCTGTATGCGCGATACGCTAAGGTTTACTCGAGAGGGTGAGGTCGCAGAACTCATCGCGTCGATCACTTTTCCAGATCCCAAACGTGGTCTGGACGACGAGGTTCTCACGAAGCTCTGTAAGAAATTCGCAGCCAGTGGCTACCACCCCTGCGGCACAATCAAAATGGGTGATAAGTCCGATCCCATGTCAGTGGTCGACCAATATGGAAGGGCCCATCGTTTTGACAATCTAGTAGTAGCAGACGCATCCATCATGCCTTTTGTACCAAGAGCCAATACAAATCTCACCTGCATTATGATTGGAGAAATGATTGGCGAATGGCTCAGAACAGACTTCGATTATTATGGCTCTGCATAGGCCGATATCTATCGACCCATCGGAGAATGCATTAAAGATCTACCTATCCAGATGACTCATCTGAGCGACGACCGAGGACCAAAATAAACCTCTCAATCCATGAAGACGGAAGGAAGAAAGGATAAACAACGATGAATGATCTAGTCATCCGCAACGTGAACATCCTGGATGGGATGGGCGGACCAGCAATCAACGGTGACATAGCGATAGAAAGTGGCCGCATTAGTCAGATTGGTACCGCCTCACCAGGAAGAGAAGAAGTCGATGGCACCGGTCAAACCATTGCACCAGGCTTCATTGACACCCATTCTCATGACGACGGTGCTTTCTTCCGGCATCCTGACATGGCTTTCAAGATGGCCCAAGGGGTCACAACTGTCGTTTCCGGTAATTGCGGGTTCTCCGCCATACCGATCGACCCGAAGATAGATCCGGGACGAGCAAGTGGGGGCATTCTTGCGGGCCTAGAGGGCAATTTTTCAGATCTAAATGGTTATTTCGCTGCCGCCATGAAGAAAGGTCCTGGCATCAACAACATGATGCTGGTCGGTCACAATACCACTCGGACTCGTGTCATGGGTATGTCGAAGCGTGCGCCAACGACCGCTGAACTAAATGAAATGAAGGGCCACATTCTAGCTGCACTGGAACAAGGCGCATGTGGCTTTTCTAGCGGACTAATCTATCGGCCGGGCCGCTGGAGCGACACCGAGGAAGTCATAGAGCTGGCCAGAGCAGCCGGGGAAATGGGCGCTCTCTATACAACCCATATGCGCAACGAAGGTGACCACTTACTAAGCGCTGTTGACGAAGCTTTAACAATTGGACGCGACGCCGATGTTCACCTGCACATCTCACATCACAAGTCTGCTGGTCCTGCCAATTGGGGCAAAGTCGGAGAATCATTGGCTAAAGTCGACGAGGCCTTGGCTGCAGGCCAACCCGTCACGCTTGATGTCTATCCCTATACAGCAGGCAGCGGGCGCATGATCGAGTATTTCGACCTCAACAACATCAATCGCCAGCTAGCGGAAGTTATTCGGATAGCCTCCTGCCCAGCTTTTCGACAATACGAAGGCCGAATGCTAAAAGATATTGCAGATGAACAATCGATTGATATTTGTGACCTCGCAAGAACCATATTGACTGCACCTCGAGGCGACAGGACCATCTGTATCCATTTTATAATCGATGAGAAAGATATTATCACCAACCTCAAATATCCGGACATGATGGTGGGGTCAGATGGCATACCCGACCTCAAGGGACAACCCCATCCGCGTCTTTTCGGCACTTTCCCAAGAATACTTTCAAAGTATGTTAGGGACGATGGCATTCTAACGTTACCCGAGGCCGTCCGACGCATGACATCGTTACCAGCAAAGGTGTTTGGCATGCAGGAGCGTGGACAGATCAAAAGCGGCTACTGGGCAGATCTCGTCATGTTCGACCCTCAAATTGTAAAAGACAACGCAACCTACGATGAACCCAAAACACCACCAAAAGGGATTTCTATGGTGGTTATCAACGGTACCATTGGTATGAAAGAAGGTGTTCAACGTCCTTCACGTTGCGGCAAAATGCTTAGGTTCAAACGCAACGCTTTCGGTGAATAATGCACGTATTCGTCTCAGCACTACTCGGTGGACTACTGATCGGTTTGGCTGCATCGTTGATGATGTTTCTGATTGGCAGAGTCGCCGGCGTTAGCGGTATCGCTTCTAAGGCCATTAGAAATCCTCGACAACAATCCTGGTCGCTCGCGTTTCTGCTGGGATTAGTTATCGGGACTTCATTTTTTCATAACCTCAGCGGCGCTTCCGCCCCGCAACTGGACACTTCGGCAACACTACTGATTATAAGTGGGCTACTGGTCGGATTAGGTACCAGGCTTGCCAGCGGTTGCACCAGCGGTCATGGTATCTGCGGACTTGCCAGATTATCCAGCAGAAGCCTAG
>MDSZ01020498.1_pt1 | contig 10600 bp, 9 predicted proteins | sample 811201 | NCBI WGS metagenome assembly MDSZ01 (sample SAMN05326647, study PRJNA326480) | marine metagenome | isolation source: seawater | place: Indian Ocean: North | collected 2010
CAGCGGCTATACCCAATGGTTTTATTTCATCCATTGGTAACATTGATAGAGGTATTGCAAATTTCATATTCCCATAGCCCTAGTAACAAACCAAAAAGTTCCCATTGAGAATACTACAGCGCCCGTAATATTATTGATAGAGCCGTAATAAGATGCAGAAAAATAATTTTTAACTAATGTGAACAACCCAAGTATTGTGAAAGCAACAGCCAACTGACCCAATTCAACTCCAAGATTAAAGCTTAGGATTATTTGCCATAATCTATCTTGCGGGATTCCAACTTCGGCAATTGATGAAGCAAACCCAAGACCATGAATTAACCCAAAAAATACAGTGATCATCAAGGGAATCCATGGTGAGGAATAATGATGCGTTAGACTTAAATAGATAGTTAAAAATAATGCCAAACCTAAAATTAATAGAGGTTCTAAAATTCCAAATAGCGCTAATGGAAGAAATGCAATAAAAGCAAATATCATATTTTTAATTACATTATTAAAATCATATTGGTTCTTAAAAAACTTTTCGACAGCTAAAAGCAATATTGAAAATCCTATTAAAATCTCAACCATCTCTGAATGAACTCTCAAAATATTCATAGCACCAAGTCCAAGAGTCAAGCTATGTCCGATAGTAAATCCGGTAATCGCTATGACTAAGTTTCTGCCTTGAAATAAGAGCAATAATCCTAGCAAAAATGCTAAGTGATCCCACCCACTCAAAATATGCTCAATACCTGAAATTAAATAGCCCCAATAGGAGCTTTGATTTCTATTTGATTGAGACAAAGAATTAATCTCCCAAAAATCGGTTTGACTTGCAAACATAAATTCTGGAATAGTTTCACCATCTATTGCTCCTCTAGCAATATGGGTGTGAGTAAGACCAAGGTCTTGAAATAAAGAAATTGAAACAATGGATGGTAATGTTGAGCATTGAAAATGCCAATAAAATTTTAAAACACCAGCTGCATTGTTTTCATTAAATTCTGCTGGCTGATTTAGCTTACATTTATCCCCAAGATAAATTGCATCACTTAGATAATTTGTAAAATCTCCATATGATTGAAATTTTATACTTGGATTTAAAGCTTCAAAAATACCCTGCTTGATTGTTCCAGTTATTCTAACCTCAACTCCATTTTCATGAGTAAGAAACTGAAATTTTGAATAGGATTCGCTTCGATTATGAGCCTCCAGAGGCAACAAAAACTGAAATAAAAATATGACTAAAAGCTTTTTACAGGTCATTTGCCTTAACAACATCATACCAATTTCTAAGATCGTCTAAATATTCGTCCAGCATCTCCTCTCCTTTGAATCTAATATATTCAGACTCAACTTCCTGATAAACATCATCGAACTCAGGAGCGCTTGAAATAATTTTTTGAAGTGGCACTAATAGATGAAAATTGCCTTCGAGCTCTATCAAGTTGCTGACCTCTCCTTCTTCTAAGCCCAAGGCAATCTTAGTAAGAGAAGGCCCAATATATTCTCTAATTTTCATTGCCGGCAACAAGATATTGGGGAGACTAATCACTTCATTTTTAGCAAGTAGCTTTGCAGCAGAAAGATTGCCTGCAACGAGTAAATTTCTTGCTTGATCACCAGATGCCTTTTTATTGCCATCAAAGCTTAGCTTTAAAAGTTGCAACTTAGGACTTGGCGTGAATAAATCCTTATTGACGGAGTAGAAGTCTTCAAGATCTTGCCTTGAAATACGCAAATCATTTGTCTCAGCAATAATTGAAGCGATCATTTTTTGAATAATGGCACTTCTAATCTCAGAATCGTTCTCAATCAGGCCAAGATCGATTCCTCGCTGGATCAACAACTCCTCATCTATCATTCTTTCAAGAATATTTTCTGGATCTGACTCTATTAATCCAGTTTTTCTTGATTGGGCGATTGATTCTAAATAAATCTCATACTTCTCTTTGGAAATTGCCCTCTCATCAATTTTAGCAACCCAATTTAATTGAGAGGTATCAATCTCTTTAATGAAGCTTGATCCTATAATTCCAATAGAGATGATTCCACCTAAAAGCAGTAAAGGGTGAATGGTAATTCTCCTTGAAAAAATATTTTTATAATTTGATTTTGGAGTCAATGTCATCTTTATATGTTCAATGTCATCCTCTAAATAAACATCTCCCTGGGGAACAAACCCAAAATCCTGGTAAAAATTTAAAAGTCTATATTGCGCAGATAAACCTATCTCATAATTTGCATAATTAGAAGCACAAAATTTAATGGCTTCCTGGGTTAGAATCTTCCCTACGCCCTTTCTTCTTATCTTTTCAGCAGTTAATACTCTTCCAATTTCCGGTCCCTCATAACGTTTTCCAGGCTTCGCAACTCTTAAATAACCCACCAACTCGTTATTTTGATATGAAAGCAAATGATCGCAGTCTTGATCTTTAAAATCAGCATCAATAAATGGACAATCCTGCTCAACAACAAAAACTTGTTGGCGAAGATTTAACAATTCATATAACTCATCTTTTGTAAGGGCAGAGTATGACTTCCATTTAATTTCCATCCGATGATTATATTTGTTTTATTCCGTATAATCTAAATTCAAAATTAGGAGTTTTGTATGAGTGAGTTATACAACATAAGCGTCAAAGACATCGAATTAAATTCAGTTGATTTAAGTAGCTACCAAGGAAAAACACTATTAATTGTTAATGTTGCTAGCAAATGTGGATTTACACCTCAATACAAAGATCTTCAGAGTCTTTATGAAAAGTATCAAGATCAAGGTTTAGAAGTGCTAGGCTTTCCATGCAACCAATTTGGCGCACAAGAAGCTGGGACCAATGAGGAGATTCAATCATTTTGTGATCTTACATTCAATGTTTCATTTAAGATGTTTGACAAAATTGAAGTTAATGGTGCTAATGCTAGCCCCTTGTTTAAATATCTTAAACATGAATCTCCTGGAATTTTGGGTACCGAGGCGGTCAAATGGAATTTTACCAAATTCCTTGTTAATAAAGATGGCCAAGTAGTTAAAAGATTTGCCCCCAAAGATGGTGAATTAGCCATTGAGTCTGAATTACAAAAAATTCTATAGGTTAAATCTTTAAACTCATCAACAAAGCATCTTCTTGTGGAGGGCCGCTGTAATAGTTTTGACGAATAGCATCTTTATAAAATCCCCTCTTTTTATATAAATTAATGGCAGCAAGATTGGAAACTCTAACTTCAAGCGAAATAACTTTCACTCCAATTGTTTTATTTTGAAAAATAACTTGTTGCAACAACTTGTCTCCTAAACCCTTACCTTGATGGACTGGATGAATAGCAATATTTAATAAATGTGATTCGGGAATAATTGCCGAATAAATAGCAAATCCTAAAATCTCTTTGTCTTCTTGAAGCACCATCGAATAGTGGCCAACTTCCATTGAAGAAATAAATTGTGCTTTCGTCCATGGTATTTGATTCGTCTTATTCTCAATCTCTAGAATAGCTTCAACATCATCTAAGCTGGCAGGCCTAATCGCAGCAGTCATTTAAGTAGATTGCAAAGGTTTGAGTTTGCTCCAAAGATCTTTCTTAAGACTTGAATTAGATAGCATTCCCTCTAAAGTTGGTGAAACAATTAAATCCAGTCCATCAGAAAATTTATCCAAATCAAAAAATACTAATATTGCTTTTAGATCAGAAGAATCTTTAATATTTGTTGTATCAAAAGGCTCTACAGCAGACGAAATCATGACTCCTTGGGAAGATGATTGCTTTGGCCCGTGAATTGCCTCAATGATAGCTTCAAGCAACTTTATTTCTTTTTCCGTATATTCATCTACAGAATTAGCATGTAATGTTAGAATATTGTCCTTTTGAAAGAAGTAGATGGTGGTTTCATCTTCTGCAGAAGGGTTTTGCGCATCTTGAAACAAAGGAATGCCAATTTTAGATAAAATATATTGAGATTTATTTGATAGCATCACACAAGCAATCATGAAAGATTTGATTAAAAAATACAAACCTTTTGATCCAATTCCATTGAAAGGAAGGAATTGGCCAAACAAGGTTATTAAATCAGCGCCTACATGGTGTTCTGTAGATCTGCGTGATGGAAACCAAGCTTTGATCGAACCGATGGGTCATGAGCGAAAAAAACGTATGTTTAAATTGCTTTGCGAAATAGGTTTTAAAGAAATCGAAGTGGGTTTTCCAGCTGCATCTGAAACAGATTTTGAATTTGTCAGATGGTTAATTGAAGAGAAAAAGATCCCATCAGATGTAACTATACAGGTTTTAACCCAAGCTAGAGACCACATAATTAAAAGAACATTTGAATCTCTAAAAGGAGTGCCTCAGGCAATTGTTCATTTTTATAACTCAACCTCTACCCTGCAAAGAAAAGTGGTCTTTAACCAAGATAAAGATGGTATTAAGAAGATAGCAACTGATGGAGCAAAACTAGTGAAAAAGCTAGCATTAGCTAGTAAAGAAACTAAATGGTCTTTTGAATATTCTCCAGAGAGTTTTACTGGCACGGAACTTGATTATGCTGCAGATGTTTGTGATGCAGTAGTAGATATATTAAAAGATGCATCATCTGAAAAGATTATAATCAACCTGCCAGCCACTGTTGAAATGGCTACTCCTAATATCTATGGCGATCAAATTGAATGGATGAATGAAAATTTACTTAATAGAGAAAATATTTCCCTTTCATTGCATCCACATAATGATAGAGGTACAGCAGTAGCAGCCTCAGAGTTTGGTTTAATGGCTGGCGCTGATCGGGTTGAGGGGACGCTTTTTGGTAACGGTGAGCGAACTGGAAATGTAGATGTTGTTACCATTGCTCTAAACCTACTAACTCAAGGTATAGATCCTGAGCTTGATTTCTCGGACATTAATGCTGTGATGCGAGAGGTTGAATACTGTAATCAGCTGCCCGTTCACCCAAGACATCCTTATGCAGGAGATCTAGTGTTCACGGCTTTTTCAGGATCTCATCAAGATGCAATTAAAAAAGGTCTTCATGCACTAGAAAAATCTAACCAACCAGAATGGGAAGTACCTTATTTACCTATAGATCCAGCAGATCTTGGTCGCTCATATGAAGCAGTTGTAAGGATAAATTCACAATCAGGCAAGGGCGGAATAGCATTTATACTCGAAAAAGATCATGGCGTATCTTTACCAAGGCGACTCCAGATTAATTTAAGTGAGAAAGTTCAGAGAGTTGCAGATGAAACTGGAAAGGAAGTAATGTCTAGAGATATTTGGAAAGTTTTTGAAAATAATTATATTGATACCCATGGTAAATTTAAATTAATTAATTACGCTTTATCCTCATCAGAAGATTCATCAGGAAACACTACTGACCAAGTTGAAATCACTTTAAAAAATAAAAATAATAAAGTGAGTCTCAAAGGTATTGGCGGTGGTCCCATTGAGGCTTTTGTCTCAGCTGTGAATGATCATTTTAAGACTTCAATTTCTGTCTCTGATTACCACCAGCACTCAGTGACTTCTGGGTCTGATGCTAAAGCCGCTGCATTCATTGAGCTAACTTTAAAAGGTAAGAATGAATGGGGTGCTGGAATTGACGGTAATACTGTCAAAGCTTCTTTTCAAGCTATTGTGGTTGGTCTAAATAAACTGATTATTTAAAATCAGGCTCACGCTTATCTAAAAAAGCCTTGACCCCTTCCATATTCTCGGCTGATCCAAAAATATTATTTTGCACTTCTGCTTCTGCTTTAAAGGTTTCATCATAAGATTGAATTAAAGAATCATTCATTAACTTTTTAGTAAGTGATAAAGCTTGGGGAGATCTCTTAGCTAAATGCTCAGCCCATTTTTTTGTTGCAGAAGATAACTCATCCAGCTCAACTACTTTATTAGCTATGCCCATCGACAAACATTCTGCAGATGAAATTTTCTTTGCCTCGATTGCATATTCAAGAGCTCGAGCGTACCCAATCGCCCTAGTTAAAAGAAAACTCAACCCACCATCAGGAACTAAAGCAATATTACTAAACACAGACATAATATATGCATCTTTTGCCATAATTCGTAAATCACAAGCCATAGCCATTGCAGCTCCAATACCAGCTGCAGCACCATTAATAGAACCAATAACAGGTTTTGGCATATCAATAATGTTCTTTAAAAAAGGGTGATACCCCCTTAATAATGCATCCTTTGTATCCCCCCAAGATGAATCTCTTTCAGTTAAGTCAGCGCCTGCAGAAAAACCCTTTCCTTCTCCGGTAATAACTAATACTCTTATCTGAGGATCATCTTTGACAAGTGAAGTTGCATCACCCATATCCCAAATAAGCTTTTCATTAAAAGCATTCATCATCTTGGGTCGATTCATTGTGATCGTAGCAACTCTATTTTCAATCTCTAAATTTAATGTTTCATAGGTCATATTTCTCTCCGAATTATGTGATTATTTCTTATTTAGAACTAAATCACCATTGCTAAAACTTAAAAAAGCGCTCTTTTGATCATTATCCGCCCTTGACCAATTAACCTGAGTCTTTGCGCTAGGATGAGAATAAATAAATGCTTTAAAAATCTCATTAAGGATCTTTTTATTAGGCATTGAAACATTATTTTGCTTTATCCAAAATCTAATTATTCCTATACAAATATCATGATCAAGCTCAACCAATGGCTTTCTTGGTAATTTTGGGCCCCTGATGATTGATCCAAATTGTTGCTCAAGAAGAAAATCGTGCACTTTTTTTTGCTTATATACTAGCTCTGAAGTTTGTTGAATCTGTTGGCTCGCTTTGGGCCATCGATTTGAGGCTAGCTTGAGAATCTCATTCCTAATAAAATTTCGATCATGCTTTTCTTCAAAATTGGTTTCATCAGAAATAAACTCTATTTTATTAACTAACAAGTATTTAGTTAAATCTGACTTTGTATATTCCAGCCATGGTCTTAATATGACGCCCTCACCTAATGCACGCTTCCTCATTGGACCTTCAAGACCATCTAAACCAGTTCCTCGAAAGAGCCTGAATAAAATTGTTTCAGCAACATCATCAGCATGATGAGCTAGTAATAATTGATCACCTGGCTTAAGAATTTCTTTAAAAATCTTATATCTTCTGTTTCTGGCTGCTGATTCAAGACCAGATCTATTCGATTCTACCTTGACGGTTTCACATTGAAGGTTGATTTCTCTTTCTTTACAAAATTTTTTACAGTGCTGCTGCCACTCATCAGAATTCTTACTTAATGAATGATTAATATGGATTGCTGAAAGAGTTCCTAAAAAAAGCTTATTTTGTCTTAATCCATTACAAAAATGTAAAAGAGCGGAAGAATCTCCTCCTCCACTAAAGGCAACAATAATATTCTTGTTGGGATCAACTATATTGAAAAAAGCTTTTGTATCAAACAAGATCAGGCACCAATTCTAAGTAATCGCTGGTAGCGTCTTTTTAGTAACTCCTCTATAGAGAATTTAGATAGCTCTGATATATTCGTTAGTATAGATGATTTAATATTTACCGACACTTGATCATAGTCTTGATGGGCGCCACCAACTGGCTCTAAAATAATCTCGTCCACAATACCTATTTCTTTTAAATCACTAGCTCCAACTTTCATAGCTTCTGCTGCTTCTGGGGCTTTATCAGACTCTCTCCAAACTATTGAGGCACAGGCCTCAGGCGAAGCAACTGAATAAGTGCCATACTCTAAAATCGCTACATGATCACCTACTCCGAGAGCTAAAGCGCCTCCCGAACCTCCTTCACCAGTAACTATAACTATAATTTTTGTTTTTAAACTAGACATAACAGCAAGATTTCTTGCAATAGCTTCACTTTGACCTCTTTCTTCTCCTTCAATACCTGGGTAGGCTCCAGCTGTATCAATAAAAGTAATTAAAGGAAGATTAAATTGCTCAGCAAGCAGCATAAGTCGCTTAGCTTTTCTATAACCTTCGGGTTGAGGCATGCCAAAATTTCTTTTCACTTTTTCTTCTGTATCTCTACCCTTCTCATGCCCAATTATCATGACAGGCATACCCTCCAATTTTGCTATGCCTCCAACCAATGAAGGATCATCAGCAAATTGACGATCCCCATGAAGCTCCTCAAACTCATCAAATATTCTATCAATGAAATCAAGAGTATGAGGTCTGTAAGGATGACGAGCAACTTGTACTTTTTGCCAAGTAGTCAGCCTTGAATAGATTTTCTTTCTCAGCGCCTTTTGCTGCAATTTTAATTTATCTACCTGAGGCAAAAGTTCAGGATTATCTATAGCTGCCAGCTGCAAAGCCTCTATCTTCTCACCAACCTCAGCAATTGGCTTTTCAAACTCTAAAATATTGATACTCATTTATTTAATTTAATTGCCTCTTCTCCAAAAATTTCTTTTAGCAATTTTAAGTTTTCCGATGAAGGCATAAGTCTAAATTCATCACCTAGTTCTATTATAGCCTCTGAGTTATCCTGTAAAATTTTTAAATGTACTTTACAATTGCCATGCTTCCAAAAATCTCCATTCATATTTTTTAAATTTGTCATATTGGATTCAATAGAGTCATTTGGTAGATCCCTAGCATCAATCATAATAAACTTATTACCTTGGCTCATTTGTGATTCTAGCGAAGCCACTGACACAACTTTCATCTTATACATCCTTCGATTTAATTCCTTAGATTTATAATCATCAATTTCAATCGAGCCTGAAAAAATTAAAATAGAATTAGTTTTAAGCAACAAATGATGTTTCTCTAAAACTTCTGTATTTATTATTCCTTCCATAGCCCCAGTTCCATCATCAAAACTTATGAAAGCAACTTGTTTATTTGACCGATCTCTAATTTGTCTATAAGAATTAAGCAGTCCAACTATCTTAGCTCTGCTTGTTTCATCTGTAACTTGTCCTATAGTATGGGATCTAAAACCCTCAATCACTCCCTCGATTGCAAGAATTGGATGGCCTGAAAAATAATATCCCAAGGCATCTCTTTCGTGATTGAGCAAATCTTCCTTTGATAAATCTTTAACATTTATATACTTTTCATAGGGATCAAAAGTATCTTCTATGGATGCAAAAAGATCTGATGTACCAGCTACTTGAATGCTATTCCTTTGACCTTCTCTTAAGATATCCTCCATGCAAGCTAAAGCAACAGATCTGGATGGTGCCAATGTATCAAAAGCTCCTGCTTTAGTTAAAGCTTCAATAGATTTTTTACCGCCCAATCTAATATTTAGTTTTTTTGTTAAATCAAACAAATCTTTAAATGAATGACTTTTTCTTGCTTGAATAACATGATCTATAAAAGAATCTGCCAGTCCTTTAATTGCTCCCAAACCGTATTCAATATCAAGATCTTCATTCACATTAAAGTGTTTATTGCTTGTATTAATATCGGGAGTTAATACCTTAATCTTCATTTCCTTACATTCATTGATAAGAGTGCTAATTTTGTCAGTATTACCAAGCTCAGTTGATAAGACTGCCGCCATGAAGTGTTCAGGAAAATATGTTTTTAAATAAGCTGTTTGATAAGACAACATGGCATAGGCTGCGGAATGAGATTTGTTAAACCCATAACCTGCAAATTTTTCAATAAGATCAAATATTTTTTCGGCTGTAGATTTCTTAATGTCATTCTTAGAACACCCATCAACAAAAATTTGTCTTTGCTGTTCCATCTCCTCGATCTTCTTCTTCCCCATGGCTCGACGCAAAATATCAGCCTGACCCAAAGAATAACCTGCTAAAACCTGAGCAGCTTGCATAACTTGCTCTTGATATAGAATAACGCCATATGTTTCAGATAAAACAGGTTCAAGTAACTCATGAGGGAAAGTCACCTTGCTTTTACCATGCTTTCTGTCAACAAACTCATCATGCATGCCTGATTCCAAAGGACCAGGCCTATACAGGGCTAACAAAGCAACTATTTCTTCAAATTTTGTTGGCTTTAATCTTCTGATGAGCTCTCTCATGCCAGTTGACTCTAATTGAAAAACTGCAGTTGTCCTGCCTGAGGAAAGTAACTCAAAGACCTTGGGATCATCTAAGGTTAATGAATTTAGGTCTAAGGTTTTTTTATTTTTTCCTGTTAAATATTCATTAATAGATTTTAAAGCCCGATCTATAACTGTAAGGGTTCTAAGCCCTAAGAAATCAAACTTAACCAATCCAATTGTTTCTACGTCATCTTTATCAAACTGAGTCATTAGTGAATCAGACTGAGGATCAAAGTAGGTTGGGCAAAAGTCAGCAATTGAACCAGGAGCAATAACTATTCCTCCTGCATGTTTACCAACATTCCTAGTAATCCCTTCAAGCTTGTATGCTAAGTCTATTATCTCTGATACCTCATCTTCATCTTGAATCATTTTTTTAAATATAGGCTGAGAACTAATAGCTTTTTCTAAAGTCATTCCAGGCACAAATGGAATCATCTTTGAAATACGATCACCTAACGCATAAGGTTTCCCTAATGCTCTAGCTACATCTCTAACAACAGCACGAGCTGCCATAGTTCCAAATGTTGCAATTTGGGAAACGGCAGATTTTCCATATTTCTGCCCAACATAATCAATAACCATGTCTCTTTTATCCATACAAAAATCAA
>MDSZ01087101.1_pt1 | contig 10600 bp, 11 predicted proteins | sample 811201 | NCBI WGS metagenome assembly MDSZ01 (sample SAMN05326647, study PRJNA326480) | marine metagenome | isolation source: seawater | place: Indian Ocean: North | collected 2010
CTATATATTTTTTTGTTCCTTGGAATCTCATTTGGACTAGGTTAGAGTTTATCAAAATTAATTTCAAATGTTATTAGCAGATAGTTGTTTCAATTTCACACATGAGAGCTTCAATAAAGACTTAGATTCTGTAATTAATGACTCTCTATCTTCTAATATAAGATATCTCTTTTGCCCTGCATCAAGGGAGGTAGAAGTTGAAAATATACTTAAAACATGTGAGAAAATACCAGATAATATATTTGCAGGCATAGGAATACATCCACACTATTCTTCCGAATTAAAACCTAGTACTTATAGAAATTTAAAGCAGCATGCCAATCATTCTTCTGTAAAAGCAGTCGGAGAAATAGGTCTAGATTATTTTAGAAATTTTCAAAGTCGTGAAATCCAAAAAAAATGCTTTGAAAATTTATTGGAGCTTGCCATTGAAACAAAATTACCAGCCTTTTTGCATCATAGAGATGCTTTTTCTGATTTTTATCCAATTTTAAAAAATGCCATTAATAGCTTATCTCCAAGTATCGTCCATTGTTTCACAGGCACTAAAGAGGAATTAAGGAATTTTCTTAATTTAGGTCTTTATATAGGAATTACTGGATGGATTTGTGATCCTAAGAGAGGTAATGAAGTTAAAAGCTTATTGAAATATATCCCTACAGACAGAATGTTAATTGAAACTGATGCTCCATACTTATTGCCTAAAGATTTAATCCCTAAACCAAAAAATAATCGGAATGAACCTAAGTACCTTAATCACATTCTATCTGCTATAGCTAAAGAATTAGATATTTCAGAGGATAAATTAGGAAATATAACTACAAATAACTTTAAGTGTTTATTTAAAGTTTAAATTTAAAAGGACAGGTAAAAAACGGAATGACATTACCATGCTCAGGTAAATCGCAATCGCTGAAAAAATACCAAATAGAAGTGTAGGATTGAAATTGGAGAATATAAAGATTAAAAACCCTACGATTATTGTTAAACCAGTAATCAATATGGCTCTACCAGTTGAATAGATTGTTTCTTTTTCTGCCGATAATTCAACAAGATTTTTACTCTTTTTATTGATTCCTTTTTTTCTTTCCTGCAGATATCTCCAGGCAAAATGTATCGAATAATCAACAGACATCCCAACTGATATAGACGCAATTGTAATAGTCATAATATCTAATGGAATATTGAATATACTCATTAAAGAAAGAACAGTGCCAACAGAAAATGCTGGTACAACAATAATAAATAATGCATTTAAAAATGACCTAAATAAGGCCAATAGCATTAAATAAATTGCTGCAAAAACCAAAAATATAGTTTTTATCTGTGAGCTGAATAAGCTCTGCAATAGATTGTTATATAAAACTGCTAGACCACTTATAGTATAATTGACATCACTATCAGCTAATGTTTCAGAAAGATAATTATCTATATCTAAGAGAAGTTGATTTCGATTTATACCCTCAAATGAATCAATCATTCTGATTGTTATTCTTGCGCTTCTCTCATCCTCAGAGATAAATTCATTCAACAGATCTCTAGCTTTTTCACTTTCAATCAAAGAATTTTTTATAAATGCAAGCTCTAAATCACCAATTTCATTATCATCATTTAATCTTTCAGCAAGCTGAACTCCATTTACAATGCTTAAGGCTTTTCCTAAAGAATCAAATTCGGTTAAACCTTCTTGAATTTTTTCTAAAACATCCATGTTCTTATCACGCCACCAATAAGTAACTGTTTCTGAACCTTCACTAAAGAAAAGATCATCTTCATCGATAAAGAATTCTTCTTCGGGTAACTCTAAAATAATTTCTATTGGAGTAGTGCCGCCTAATTTATTATCTATCAAAGACATGCCCTGATAGATCTCGGTGTTCTCATTAAAATAGTCAATAAATTTATTTTCAACTTTTAAATTTGAGCTGAAGTAAAAGAATAAAGGAAAACTGATTACAAGAATTAGAAAATAAAACTTTCTAATAAAATTTCTTCCTGTTAAGTAAATATTGTTATAGAAAAAAGGAATCAAGCTCTTGTTTTTATTTGCGGTTATGTTTCTTATCGCCAGAGCACTGGGAATGAATATAAATGATACGAAGAAATTTAAACAGACTCCGACGGCCATCATTTTTCCAAAATCAATAACAGGCTTAATATCGCTCAAAATAAGAGATAAGAAACCTATAGCTGTTGTCAAAGCTGCATAGAAACATGGTGTGATAATCTTTGAAAATGATTCCGCATTGTTAATACCTTCTTCAACACCTTCTTGAACTTTAACAAGAATATGTATTGATATCGCTATTGATGCAATCAACAAAAGAGCAAGGAAATTCGAGGAAACTATGCTTATTGGCCAATCAGCTAAACCTAAAATACCCATCGTAGATAACATAACTAAACCAGCATTCAACATCACTACTGACACTGACCAAAGGTCCCTGAAAAATAAAGTAAGCAATATAAAAAATAGAATTATAGTCAGAGTTCCGAAAGTCTTTACATCAGACTTAATGAAATCTATCGTATCAACCACTATCATTGCTGGGCCAGCTAGATACATTTCAAATCTTTTATTACTTTGAATAGTAGCTCTAATATCAGCAATAGCTTGCGAATAATCATCTCTATCGTATAAGTTGATCTGCATAGCTGTAACTTCACCATCTTTACTAATTACTAACTCATTAAAAATTGGGCTTGCACTAAGTTCTTCTTTTGCTTTATTCAAATCAAGCTCATCGATCAATAAATACTTATCATTATCGGCTGATTTAATTAAAGAGACTTTAGGTTGCTCGAATATTGGCGCATCTAATATTGATATAACATCACTTACCACTTCTAGAGTAAGCAATTCATCACGTACAGCTTTTAGCTCAATCAATGATTCCTGAGAAAAGATCTGATCATTTTTAATTGCTAAAATTACGTATTCTGAAGTTCCAAATTCGTCATTTATTTCATCATAGATTTGATAATCAACATCACTATCAAGAACTAGAGTCTCAGATGAAGCATCAAACCTAAAATTATTTAGACCCAGTAAAAAAATGCCTAAGAGAAGGAAAAGCCCAAATAGGGATGAATATTTATACTTAATTATTTTTTGAAAAAAATCTTGAATCATTATTTAGCACACTCGGGAGAATTCGGATATTCGCTAGAATCCTCCCATTGATTGCTAGTTTTTGAAACTATAGATATTGCGTGTATTTTTGCTACGAAATCTCCCATAGCCTTATAAACCAGTTTATGCCTATTTATCAAAGATTGATTAATAAATTGATCTGAAACAATAATGATTTTTAAATGGGAAACAGCGCCATTGTAGCCACCATGATTAGGACTTTCATCAATAATATCAAGATGAATGCATTTTATGTTTTCTTTCAATTTTTCTTCGATTGCTTCAATCATCTTTTGTTAAGCCTCGGGATTTATTTTTTCTTGATATTGGCAGATCATTCTCATTGAATTCTTCATAATGAACATATTCTTTAAAAAAGAATTTCACAGCCAGATAACCAAATATAAATCCTCCAATATGAGCAAAATATGCTACGCCATCATAGGATCCGTTACCTGTAGAAATTAATTGCTCAAGCAGCCAAAATCCTATGACTATACTTGCTGGTATCTTAGTGAATTGAATAAATATAAATATCCAAATAAATACATTGATCTTTGCTTTTGAATAAAGAACCCAATATGCTCCCATAATTGCTGATATGCAGCCACTGGCACCAATCATTGGAACCTCGACTCCTCCAGAGAAAATAGATTGTAATAACGCTGCTGATACACCACCTAATGCATAGAAAATTAAGAAATTTACTCTCCCTAAGTATGCTTCAATATTGTCTCCATAAATATACAAAAACAACATATTGAACAACAAATGCCAAATATCGGCATGCAAGAAAGCAGATGTAAATATTGTGTGAACATTGTTAAAGTCAGTAAATACACTGGGATAAACCCCATAGTCTTGAATAAGCATATTATTCTCAGGAATGCTTAATGACCATTGGTAGGCAAAAATAAGAACATTAATTCCAATCAATGTCCAAGTTAGTATTGGTGTTCTAGTTGTAGGATTGTCATCTGAGATTGGAAAAATTACAAACATATTATTTAATCGGTATTAGGGACTCTATAAATTGATCTGCAACTCTGTCCCATGTGTAATCCTTTGATGATTCAAAAGTAGACTCTCTATCAACTTTCAAAGCTCGTTTTACTGCAAGACTTATATTCTCATCATCAAGTGACCCATTTACTCCTTCTATTACTATATCCTTTGGGCCAGTAACATTAAAGCCAGCAATAGGCGTTCCACATGCCAGTGCTTCTATTAGAACGATGCCAAAAGTATCTGTTTTTGAAGGAAACACAAAACATGCAGCATCTCGATAAAAGTCAGCTAGTTCATTACCAGTTTTAAAACCTACAAATTCGACATCAGGATATTTTTTTTGATAAGACTTAAGACTAGGGCCACCCCCTACTACTACTTTTGGAAGTTCTGATTTCATCTTTAAAAATTCTTCTATATTTTTTTCAACTGCTACTCTCCCAACATAGAGTAAGTATTTTTTCTTAGGCTTTGTATTGCTTGGGTAAAAAATTTTTTCGTCAAAACCTCTAGACCAAAGAAATAAATCTGTAAATCCATCAGAATGCAAATCTTCCATATGGCTTTTAGTGTTAACAAGTGTTTTTGCAGCAGAATTATGGAACCATTTTAGTAAACCTTTTGTAGCATCAAGACCAATGCCGAATCTTTCATATACATACTCAGGAAATTTGGTATGTATGCATGATGTATAAGGTATTTTATTTTTTATGCAATAATTTCGCGCTGTCAAACCTAATGGCCCCTCAACTGAAATGTGAAAATAATCTGGCTCAAGCTTCTTAATTTTCTTTTGAAAATCCCAAAAATTCCATGCTACTGAAATTTCTTTGTAATTTGGAAGAGGGAAAGTGCGAAATAATCCTGGATGAATAACATCTACGTGAAAGCCTTTGTTCTCCAGTTTTTCTACCACTGTTGTCATGGTAGTGACTACTCCATTTACCTGTGGTTTCCATGCATCTGTAACTATTAAGATTTTCTTCATAGTTCTGCTACCTTTGTAACATTATTATTTTTGTCCATTTTAATAAGTTGAATCGAGCCATCTATTAATTCCACTATAGCAGAACATGATTCGATCCAATCGCCAGTATTTAAATAAAAATGATTATCAAATTTTTTTATTTCTGGCCTGTGGTTATGTCCACACATTAAGCCATTATAATTTCCTTTTTGACACTCTTCCCTTACTTTTTTGTCAAATCCACTTCCTTTATCAACAGCCCTTTTAGTCATTGCTTTCAAGCGTTTTGAAAGAGGTCGATTTATGTGTATGAGGCCATCATAAATTAGTCCTCCTAACTTGGATATCCATTTGGCATTACTAGTTACAGAGTCATATTGATCACCATGAATTAATAAAATTTTTCCATGTTTATTTGTTATATAGTCATATTTTTCGGCATGATCTAATCTATCTAATTGATTAATAATAGTGTGGTAAGGCTCTCCTTTATTATAAAGGTCTTCTAGTATGGTCTCTTCTCTTAAGGGATCATCGTGATTGCCAGAAATATATCTGACCTTAACACCTTCTTCTTTGAGCTCAACAAATCTATTTAATATATTCATATGAGCTTCAGGCCAATAAAAATTGTCTGTCATGGCCCAAAAATCGATAATATCGCCAACAAGATATAGCTCATTGCACTTAAGATTGTTTAAAAAGTAATCGAGTTTATCGCTTTGGCAACCGCTAAACCCTAAATGAATATCTGATAAAAAAACAGATTTGTATTGATTATTTTGATCCATGTATCATTATTTTAGTCTATGTCTCTGAAACAGAAAGAAGAAATTACGATTTGGGCCTTCAAAGATGGAAAAAAAGGCCATGAAAAGCAAATAGAAGCTCTTATTTCTGAATTTAAGAAACATAAAAGAATTAAATTGCATAATTTTTTTGATTACTGCAATCATGACTCAATACCCCATATTATCTTAGGAGCAGGGAACGGTACACACAAGCATATGCTGGCAGCCAAAAAGCGACATAAAAATGCAAAAACAATTGTATTGATGAAACCTTCCCTAAGACCAATTGAATGGTTTGATATCGCAATAGTCCCAAGCATGGATAAATTCTATTTTAAGAAGCCTAAAAATGTTATTACAACGGATGGAGTATTAACAAAATATTCAGATCAAAGTACAAAAGATAAGACCGGATTAATTGTAATTGGTGGTAAAAGCAGGCATTTTAAATTTAAAGAAGCAGTAGTGCGAGAACAAATAACATGGCTACTAAAGAAATTTGATGATTATGAGTGGAAAATCACAACATCACCCAGATCACCTAATATGATAATTAAAACAATCAGAAACAAACATCTTCCTGCAAGAAAATTCTTTGATTGGAATGAAACATCAGAGGATTGGCTATCTGAACAAATGAAAACAAGTGAACTAACATTTATTACTCCAGAAAGCGTATCAGTATTATATGAAGCACTATCAACAAAAACTAAGACTTTTGCTTTTGGCCAAATAACACATATTGAGAATGGAAAGGTATTAGATTCTATTTATGATCACGCTACAAGAAGGAACGTTTTTACAGGTTTAGGGGGATATGATGAAACTTCAACTAAAGTTGCTAGGAATATCAGATGGCTCATTAAATTTGGAAGATTGGGTTACATAGAAACTGGTATTGACTCCTCATACTCTTTAGCGGGGCAAAAATATCAGGGGATGAACTTAGTTCAACCGAAACACCATTATGTGCTGAAAGAAGTTCAAAAAGTGGTTACAGAATTGCTTAAAAGATTATGAAAATCTTGCATTTATTTTCTAGTAAGGTATTTGCCGGCTTAGAGAGACATATTGAAGAACTCTCCTATGAACAATCGAAAAAACACGAAGTTATTGTCGTTGGACCTAAAAATCTTGAAAAGAATTTTCGTTGTGAATATAAAATCTTAGACACCAATCAATGGAGACACTCACCGATTTTACTAAGCCAAACTAAAACAATAATTAATTCCATAGCTCCTGATATCTTACATACTCATGCAAGTAAGATGACAAGCATTGTCAATAAATTTAAAGGCTCAAATCTTCATGTCTCAACTATTCATGGTACTAAGAAAAATATTTCCCCTTTTAAAAAATCAAACTTTATATTTGGAGCTAGTCAAAAATCTCTTGAATCAATATCTTCATCGAATTCAATGGTTTTGGAAAATTGGGTTGATGAAAGTAGATTTAAAAATTTTATAAAATCTAAAGGCCAATATTTTCTTTATTTAGGCAGATTTGAGAAAGTTAAGAATCCTCGGAGATTAATTAATGCTTGGAAAGGCATAGATCATAAACTGATTATGGTTGGTGAAGGTGCTTTGAAGGATGAAATGCAAAATTTAATTGAAGATTTAAATTTATCCAATCACATATCAATTAAAGCTGAATCAAGTAATGTTGCTGACCTTTTTTCAAAAGCCAAAGCATTGCTAATTTCATCTGATAGAGAAGGTTCACCAAAAGTCTTATTTGAATCACTTTTTTGTGATGTGCCTGTTATATCAACTAGATGTGGCATCATGAATGACATATTGCCTTCATCTTCTCTAGCCGAAATTGATGATGAAAATTATAAAGATTTAGTTTCTAAATGGGTTAATAATGTTCATGAATTGAGAGAGATACAAAAAGAATCTATTCAAAAAGTTAAACAAGAGAATCTGCTATCAATCCAAACTAAAAAAGTTGACAATGTTTATCAAGATTTATTTTCTAAGGCATCCAAATAAAATGAGATGGTTTTAGAATGCATTAATTCCGATGTCAAGAAAACATTTGATGGCGTCTGCTCTGAATCGCATAAAGCTTCTACTGTTTCCCTTAGAGATTTAAAGTTTCCAAATTCAACTTTACCTTGCGGATAAAACATCTCTAAAACCTCTCCTACTCCTCCCCTGTCCCAGCCTATAATTTTTTTATTCATCATTGCTGCTTCAAGAATTGTTCTTCCAAAAGGTTCAGGTGTAGAGGAAAGATTCATTACTAGATCACTTAAATAGTAAATTTCTCTTATATCGTCTCTAGCATCATAGAAAAAAACTCTATTCCTTATGTTGTAATTTTCAATTAATTTGTTCAATCGATTAAAATATTTTTGTTTGGCTTGTTTATAAGGCCCAACAATCAATCCAGTGAAATCTTCCGGTAGTTCAGAAACCAATTTAATGAGAGATTCTTGCCCTTTCCAGGATGAAAGCCTACCTGGAAAAACAATAATTTTTTTATCAATTAATTCAGGGAAGGTTCTGTAAAAATTATCAATATAATCTTCTTTAGGCTTAAATTTAGATGAAAAGTACAAATCATCAGAGCCCCTATAAATGAGCATTGGCGGTTTTTTTAAGTGTCTTTCATAATTGTCATACACATATTTTTCAACTGTCTTTGATATTGCTATTACCCTATCAAAACTAGCCATTATTCTGCTATAAAAAGGTGTGCTATAGAGACCATGAAATGTTGAGAATATTAATGGTCTTGGATTTTTAATAAAAAATTTAGAAAGTTGTAAAACCCAAGCAGGAATTCTTGACCTAATATGAATAATATCTGGCGATATATCATTAATTACATTAGCGAGTTTTTTTGCTTGAAAAAGAGTAAATATGCTTTTTTTTGCTACTTGTAGATGAATGTGTTTACCTCCATCATCAATTAAATTTCTAACCTGTCTGCCGCCATTAGAGATTACATATGATTCGTGCCCCTTAGCTACGAGGTATTTATTGAAATCCAAAACTCCTCTTTCAACACCACCTGTATTAAGCGTAGGAAGAATCTGAATAATTTTAAGTTTACGCATCTAGTGAATTTACTCTTATTCTACCGTACCTTGTTTCCTCAAAATTTACATTAATTTCTGTTAAAGCCTCTGTCACTAATGTAATCATCTTTGATGAATTTCCGCATATTATTATTAATGGTAGATTTTCTTGATTATTAAGAACAAAATCTTCAACTATGTCCTTAACTTCGTAATGTCTTACGCCATGCAAATCAAGATGCAGGATCTGTTGTTCAAGAAAGGTTTTCAATCTCTATAAATTTTTACTATTTCAGTGCCTGAAGAATTTTTGTAGGCTCTAGCCATTGCCGGAGTATTGAAAGTCATCGCAACGTTCCCCTGGGCATCCAAAACTATCACTCCTCCATCGGCTCCTATTGATGCCAAATTCTCAATAACAATTTCGGCAGCCTCATTAACATCTTTTGATTCATATTTGATTAAGTCACAAATTTCATTTGCAACATTAAATCTTATAAAAAACTCGCCATGACCAGTTGCAGAAACACCACAAACATCATTTTCAGCCCAAGTACCAGCACCGATAATTGGTGAGTCTCCTATCCTGCCAGGCATCTTATTTGTCATTCCACCTGTTGAAGTTCCAGCTGTAATATTTCCATCAATATCGATTGCAACTACTCCTACAGTTCCCATTTTGTTATTTTTATCATTAATATTTTTAGCATCCTGTAATCTATCTTTTTGATAAAAATAGCTTGGATATACGATTTCAAGTCCAGCATCTCTGGCTAATCTTTCTGCTCCCTTAGACGAAAACATTACATGTTTTGTATTTTCCATAATATATCTTGCCAAGGAAATTGGATTCTTAACATTCGTAACAGAAGCAACAGCTCCAGCATCATTGTTTAATCCATACATGATAGAAGCATCTAACTCTTGTCTAAGTTCAGAAGTATAAACTGCACCTTTACCTGCATTAAAAAGCTCATTATCTTCAAGGTAAATAATGGCTTGTTCAACTGCATCTAAACTCGAGCCTCCGTCACTTAATATCTCATAACCAATATTCATAGCATTTTCTAAACCCTCTAAAATTCCATTAACTTGCTCTGCTGGCATATTTTCAAACCATCCTGCCCCGCCATGAACAACAATTGCTACTTCTTTCGAGTCAGAAAATGTAAAGGATGAAAAAAATAAAATTAAAATGATAAAAAATCTTTGCATCTTGTTCCTCATAATGAATTATTTAGTTGCTGATGTAAAATAGTAATATGATGTTAAGCACTCCTGATTTATCTGACCAAAATGATGATACAAAAGTCATTGAACTTTCTTTTCAACACTATGGAAAAATTAAATCTTTCAACGGACAAATTGAGACAGTAGTTTGTCCTGATGATAATTCTTATGCAAAAGAGATATTAGAAGAAGACGGTAACAATAGATTGCTTTTTATTGATGGTGCTGGCTCAATAAAATGTGCTCTTCTTGGCGACATGTTAGCTAGTAAAGCAATAGATAATAATTGGTCTGGAATAGTGGTAAATGGCTGTGTTAGAGATGTCGAGATTCTATCAAATCTAAATATAGGGATTATGGCTTTAGCGAGCTCGCCAAAAAGAAGTGAAAAGAAAGGTAGAGGCAGCAGATCAGAGACCTTAAATTTTGGAAACCTTTCA
>MDSZ01105496.1_pt1 | contig 10598 bp, 11 predicted proteins | sample 811201 | NCBI WGS metagenome assembly MDSZ01 (sample SAMN05326647, study PRJNA326480) | marine metagenome | isolation source: seawater | place: Indian Ocean: North | collected 2010
GATGGTGCAATAAGTGGTAATGATCTTGATATGTGGTTAACGATGAGGCTTGCTGCTACTTTACCAAAAGGAAAATTAATGAAGCCAGATATAGTAAATGCTAAAGATGTATTTCAGATGGCAACAATTAATGGTGCTAAAGCATTAGGTAAAAGTTCTGAAATAGGTAGTTTAGAAATCGGAAAACAAGCAGACATGGTTATAATTTCTACTAATTCACTACATTCAATACCGTTATTTGATCCAATAACACATTTAGTTTATTCTTGTTCAAAATCTGATGTTAAACATGTTTATATTGCTGGTAAACAATGTGTTAAGGATGGCTCAATTATAAGTTTTGACATAGAAAATATTATCAAAGATGTCAAAAAATTAAAAATGCCAACTTTAAATTCATTGTTATAAATTGAGAAAAACTTGGAAAATAACTTAATTGATAAAGCTATTGTTAAAGTCAAATCGCTTAAGGTTGAACTTCCTAATATTGCCATAATCCTTGGATCTGGTTTAGGAAATTTCATTCATTGGATTGATAATCCAACTTTTGTTAATTTTGAAGAAATTCCTGGATTTCAAACATCTACAGCACCATCGCATGGTGGTAAACTAATTTTTGGGACATTTGAAGGAGTTAATCTATGTTTAATGCAAGGTAGGTTACATTTATATGAGGGATATAATGCTAATCAGGTAACCTTTCCAATTAGAGTAATGAGGAAGTTAGGTGCAAAGAATTTGATAATTACTAATGCAGCTGGATCACTAAATAAAGATTATCAACCAGGTGATATTATGTTGATAAAAGATCATATAAATTTTACTGGGGAAAATCCATTAGTTGGTATGAACGATGATACTATAGGACAAAGATTCCCAGATATGTCCAATGCATATTGTAAAATACTGAGAGAGCTTTCAATCAAAATATTAACAAATAACAAAATACATTTTAACCAGGGTATTTATGCTGGAATTAAGGGACCTTCACTTGAAACTTCAGCCGAGAGAAGATTTTTAAAAATGTCAGGTGCTGATGCAGTAGGTATGTCAACCGTATTAGAGAATATATCTGCTATTCATTGTGGTTTTACTGTATTAGGAATTTCAGCAATAACGAATTCTGCCACAGGTGGACCAGATCAAAAACCAGATAATATTGATGATATATTTTATTTTGCAGAAATTGCAGGAAAAAAAATAATTCAGTTATTTAAGGGATTGATTCCAGAGCTTGGAGAAGAAAATGAGTCCATCTAATTCAATTCAAAAAAAAAAACCATTGAAAGAATTTTGGACAGAAGAACGTTGCTATATTACAGAATTACTAAATGACCCTCAATCTCCCAATATCTCTATTGCACTTGCAAGAGTAGAAATTGATACAACTACTCAATTACATTCATTAAGAGGTGTTCAGGAAACTTACATTATAAAAAAAGGATTGGGTTTGTTAGAAATTGATGATGAACAAATTTCAGTAAAAGAAAACGATACGATTTTGATTGAAGCCAATCGAAGTCAGAGAATTACAAATGTTGGAAATTGTGACTTAGAATTTTATTGTATATGTATTCCTCGTTTTTATGCAGATTGTTACATTAATCTTGAAGATTAAACTATTGAATTAATTTATAAAATAAATTCAAAATATCTTTTGATTAGGATCAGTTTTAAATTCTAGTTCACCATTTAATACTGATTCATAATAGCTTTCAATCTTTTGATTACCAAACTCTTGGGTTTTATTATCTGAGTACTCTAGTTTTTTTTCATCCCATACAAGCATTGATTCAGTAGCATAATAATGAGCTATTTTCAAAAATTCGATTTTATCAGCTATTTTAACCGATACAAATGAAAGTGGTTTCATTATATAAATAAGTATTTTAAATACAAAACTTGGAAAATAAAAATATTTTGGAGATAACCCTGAGATTTGAAAAATAAGTTCACCAAACTCCTTAAAGGTATGTGCAGGCCCAGGACCACCAATTGGTATAATTTTATTCTTCATATTTTTGTTATTTATTGCAGAAACTATAAACTCACTTAAATCTTCACCTGATATTGGTTTTGATTTAGTTTTTTTACCATTATCGAATACTATAAATTTTTTGTTTTGCTGTATTCTTTTAATTTGTCCAGATAAAGATTTAAAGAAAGCAGTAGGTCTTATTATAGTAAAATCAATTTTGGAGTTCTCTAAGTTTTTTTCAAAAGCTAATTTTGCATGTTGAAAGTTTAATTTTGGAACTTGAACACAAATTGCTGAGAGATAGATAAATTTCTTTATTCCGGCGAATTTTGCTCCATTCAACAGATGCATGTTAAGTGAAAAATCAACATCCCAAGTATCTTTTTTTACACCTGTTCTGCTTGAAATACATGATATTATTGCATGTGCATCATGATTTTTTTTAAATAACTTTTTTACTGAATCTAAATTTCTAATTTCCCACATAGGAACCTGATTAATCGATAAATTATGTTTTTTTGCAAAATATTGGTTGTTTTCTCTTATGGGACAAACAGGAAAAAAACCCTGTCTCAAAAGAGTTTTTACTACGTAATTACCAATATATCCTGTAGCACCTATAACTAAGATTTTCTTTTTAATATTATTACCCTATCCAAAAAAAATTATGTTAGATCAATTCTATATTTTTTGATAAGTTAATAACAGTAATTTTTGTTTATTTGAGAGAAAATGTCAGATAATTTAGATAATAAAAAAGTAAATCCTGATTGGAATTATCATCCTGGCATTCCTTTACAGAATAACTCATTATTTAGGTCACCTCTTTATCCAAGTTTTTTAATAGCTTGGATATATAGAAACTGGCTTCACCTAAGTGAAAAAGTAATTTTAGTAATAATTTCTTTTTTAATCTGGTATTTTGTATATCCTTCTTTAGATCAAACCAAAAATTTTGAATTAACTTGGATTTTACAAATTTGGGTTATCAATTTGGTATTAATGATTATGATTGCTGGGGGATTACACTGGTATTTTTATATCATTAAAGGACAAGAAAAGCGCTTAAAGTTTGACAAAAGAGAACAAGGAAAAGGTAAACTTTGGGATTTTTCTAATCAAGTATATGACAATATGTTTTGGTCTTTAACAAGTGGTATTGGTCAGTTGACCATTTTTCAATCTATCACAATGTGGCTACTTGCTAATAATTATTCACCAGTAAATTCTTTTTCTTCAAATCTATTTTGGTTTTTTGGATTTTTTCTACTTCTTCCAATATGGTCAGCCTTTCACTTTTATTGGATTCATAGATTCTTGCACATACCTTTTTTTTATAAAAGGTATCACTCTCTTCATCATCGAAACGTGAATGTAGGACCTTGGTCAGGTTTCTCTATGCATCCGGTAGAGCATTTTTTTTATATCTCTAGTATATGTATTCATTGGATTTTGGCTTCTCATCCAATTCATGTAATTTTTCATGCTTTATATTTAGGTCCTGGAGCAGCAATGACACATACTGGCTATGAAAATTTATTAATTAAAGATAAAAAACGTCTTGCTTTAGGAACTTTCTATCATCAGTTGCATCATAGATATTATGAGTGCAATTATGGAAATGAGGAAATGCCTTGGGATAGGTGGTTTGGAACATTCCATGATGGGTCTCAATTAGCAACTGAGCAAACAAGGGCCAGAAAAAAAGTGATGCACAAATAAATCAAACTAATATGATTTGAAAGGATATAGTTTGACTGTAATAAATTATAAAACATTTTTTTTGAAGAAAAGATTTCCCCTAACAATAAGTAGGGGTACATTTACGGGCTCTGAAAATCTCTTTGTGTTTTTGAATAGAAATAACAATGTAGGAATAGGAGAAATGTGTCCTGGACTGACAGAAGGCGCAGAAACTGCAGAAGATGGCAAAACTCAAATAGAAAAATTTTTAAAAGAAACAGGATCAATTTCATCGTCTGTTATTGAAAATTATGAAAAAGCTTTTGAGTATAAATTGGCGCCATGTGCTCTGGCAGCATTAGATATAGCCTTATGGGATTTAATAGCCAAAGAGGCAAATATGCCATTATACAAATTATTTGGTTTAAGTTTACCAAGTGTTAGCACCTCTATTACCTTAGGAATTATGCCATTAGACGAAATTGAAGAAAGAGTAATTTATTTAAGAAAAAAAAATATGCTTGGAAATCTTAAGATAAAATTAGGTTCGCCTGAAGGTATTGATAAAGATAAGGATATATTAGAACGAATTTTATTTTTTGCAAAAAGCGATATTGATAATGTAAGGGTAGATGCCAATGGGGGCTGGAGTTTAGATGATGCACATAAAATGTTAAAATGGTTATTTAAGATGGGAGTTGAATATGTCGAGCAACCTCTTGCTAAAGGTGAAGAAGAGGATTTAAAATTTTTGTTTAAAAATAGACCTTTGCCAATATTTGTTGATGAGAGTTGTAGAAATTCGAAAGATATTTTGTCTTTGTCTAAATATGTTGATGGAATTAACTTAAAATTAATGAAGTGTGGAGGATTAAGTGAAGCAATAAAGATGGTAGCAATTGCCCGTAATGCTAATCTTAAAACAATGATAGGTTGTATGGGCGAGAGTTCCATTTCAATTTCTGCTGGTTGTTCAATAGGAGCTTTATTTGATTATATTGATTTAGATTCTCATTTTAATTTAGATCCAGATCCAACCTCAGGTACCACTTTTGTTGATGGAATTGTAACTCCAAACAGTAGACCTGGTCATGGAGCTTTTTTTACTAATGCTAAATAAAAATCAAAAAATTGCTATTTATGCGGAAGGAAGTATGGGTACTTTATTCGCAAAAATGGCTGAAGGTGTTATTAGATATAGTGGAAATCCAATAACTTGTGTAATTGATAGTCATCAAGCAGGTAAGTCAGTTTCAGAAGTATGTGGTATAGATAAGGATATACCAATTTTAGAAACTATAGATGAAGCATTTGAATTTGGTTCAGAAGTATTATTGTTAGGAACAGCGCCATCTGGTGGAAGACTTCCAGAAAGTTGGATACAGATTATCGATAAAGCCATTGAAAGAGGGCTTTCAGTAGTTAACGGTTTGCATGATAATGTAAATGACATTTTCTCGAGTAAATTAGGTTCCAATCAATGGATTTGGGATATAAGAAACCCAATTAACAAGAAACCTAAGATTGGAGCTGCCCGAGCATCATTTCTTTCAAATCAAAGAATACTTATGATTGGTACTGATATGGCAGTGGGAAAAATGACTGCTGGTTTGGAATTAGCAGATTCTCTTAGGGCTGAGGCTAAAGATGTAGTTTTTTTGGCAACAGGTCAAACTGGAATTTGTATTTCAGGAAATGGAATACCTTTGGATGCATATAAAGTAGACTATGCAAGTGGAGCTGTGGAAGAAATGGTGCTTAAATATAAAAAAAACAAGTATTTAATCATTGAAGGGCAGGGTTCATTATTAAATCCAGGTAGTACTGCTACTCTTCCTTTAATGAGAGGTAGTTGTCCAACAGCTTTAGTACTTTGTCATCGACATGGTTTGGATGTTGTTGAAAGTGAAACTAAAATACTAATACCCCCATTGGACGAAGTAATTAGTCTAAATGAGCAATTAGCTACATGTCTCAATTCATTTCCAAAGGCAAAAGTTAAAGCTATTGCTTTAGATACTAGAGGTTTAGATGATGTCTCAGCTAAAAATGAAATTTATAAACTACAAGATAAACTCAATTTACCAGTTACAGATCCGGTTAGATTTAGTGCAAAAAAAATTGCGAATGCAATTTTAAAATAGAGTAGCTTAAATTAAGTAATTTAGTTAATTTATAAACTGAGTATTGACTTAATACATTTCAATTGAATAATTATTCTAATTTAATGGAGTAAACAAATGTCATTAGAATTAGCACCTAGGCCGGCTAATGAGGAAATAAGAGCAAAAACTGTTGTTAGTACTGGTCTTATTGATAGTCCAGAACCAGAACTCTTTCAAATTTACTCAGATTTGGCTAAAGATATATCTGGATTTGATAAAGCAAGCTTTAGTCTTTATGATTTAGATTTTCAATGCCCAATTTCCTCTACAGGGTATGAAGAAGATAGAAATGGACAAAAATATGCAAGAGATTCATTAAATGTATGTTCACATGTAATATTAGATTCTGAACCATTGTTAATAAGTGACCTAAGTAAAGATAATACTTGGAAAAATCACCCAAAAATATTAAATGGAACTGGTTCTTTAGGATATGCTGGTTTTCCAGTTGTAAATAAAGATAATTATGCTTTGGGTACGCTTTGTATGTTAAACAAAGAACCAAAATCTTTAAATCATAATCAAGTTGAATTACTTAAAAAAATTACTGCAAATATTGCTTTATTGCTTGATTTAAGAATTGAACAAAAAGAAATTACAACAAAAAAGATCTTAGATACATTAATAAATTTTAGAAAATTTGATAGTGAACTATCTATAAAAGACTTTGAAACATTTATGTCATTAACTTCAAATCTTAAAGTAACTTCAATCAATGCAAAAAAACTAATTGATCTGGGGCTTTGTAAAGAACAAAACTCAAATATTGAATTAACAAAAATAGGCAGAGAATTACTGTCTGACATGCAGTTAAGAACCAAGCCAATGAAAAAAATTAAGTTAAGTGGTAGTGAAGCTGAAAATTTAATTGATAGCATGTTTAAAGAATTGAAATAATTATGTATGCAAAAATTTACAATTATAAATTTCAAGGATTAAGCGAAGCTAAAGTTGCTGCCACATTTTGTTCTGAAGCTCTAGGAAAAAAAATTGTAAAATTTAATATTCGTTCCCTGAATATTTCAATTGGCCAATGTGGTAGTGTGGCTATACACCTAAAATTTGAAACAAGTAAAGATTTAAAAAACTTTGAAGATAATTCACAAGAATTTTTCTCTGATCTTAAAAAAACCTTTGTTTATAAAGAAAGTAACTTTTCTGGTGTATTTATCTATAATTACGAATCTGAAATTACTTCTACTGATCTAAACATTAATTAAAAGCAAATTAGTTATCAATTATTCTTAAAATTTCTCTACATATAAGTTGGAAATAATGCTCTGACGGTGATCCTGTTTCTCTAAATCTTATAAAACCATGAACTAAATTTTTTGCGGCTATATGACTTACACTTACTGAACTATCTTTAAGTTTTTTTATAAATTTAATGCCATCTGAAGCCAAGGGATCAATTTCTGCTGTACAAATAATTGTATCTGGTAATTTTGTTAAATCTTTTTCTAGTTCAGGAACAGCAGTTGAATTACTTATATTTTTTAATTTTCCTAAATAATTTTCCCAAAACCATATCATCGTTTTTCTATCTAAAATAGGTGCATTTGAATACTTAATATAAGAAGGTGAATTAAAATCTAACGAAAGACATGGATAAATAAGAATTTGTCCTTTTGGAAGTGGTAGGTGTTCTTTTTTTATTTTCAAATTTAAAGCTGCTGATAAATTTCCACCAGCAGAGTCTCCAGCTATTAAAATATTTTTTAAATTTAGCTTTTTAAAAAAATTTTTTTGATTTAAATATTGCAAATAAAGAGAAAAGCATTGATTTAATGCAATAGGATAAGGATTCTCTGGTGCAAGAGAATAATCAATAGAAATTACAACTATATTACAGTTTATTGATAGGTCAACACAAACTGTATCATGAGAATCTAAATCTCCCATAATCCAACCACCACCATGTATATAAATCATTCCAGTTGAAGTGGGTACATTATTGTTAGGCTTATAAAGCCTAATTTTAACTTTTCTATTTTCATATTTAAAAAAGTCATCGACTATTGAAATATCTTTATTTCTTTTTTGTTCTAAACTTTTGGAGTGGTTTGCAAAAATCTCTCTAGATTTTTTTGCTCCTAACTGATGAGGTTTTCGAGGAAATATGTCATTTGCTTCATCTATGAATTTAATTATTGAGGGACTGATATTTTTATAAATCAAAAGACTTCCAATAATTTATTGTTAGTGAAAAATATTTATTTCATGATTGGCAACCCAAAAACTTGTTCAGATTTTATAATTGCCGGATCATAAGCTTTTCTTTTAAAAACATTTTTTATCATTGGTTTAAAAAATTCTATAGATTCATAATCATAATTAGGATCAAAACAATTTTGATCCCATCTTTCACAAAAATCTGAGCAAGATTTAAAATAAATATTGTCTTTAAATCTATCTCGCGCATTTCTATCCCATCCATAATGATGAGCATAATAAATCATCTGAAATATTCCATGATGTTCTACTACCCAGGAAACCTCTTCTCTAACAAAGGGTCGAATTACTTCTGCAGACATTCTATCGTGATTTTGAGGCGCTAGGCCATCCCCAATATCGTGTAGCAGTGCTCCAACAATCCAGTCAATATCAGCACCATCTCTATATGCTCTGGTACCTGACTGAAGTCCATGCTCTAATCGTGTTATTTGATAACCTTCTAATGATATTGAACCTTGCTTTCGTAATTCTTCAATAATTCTCTCATAAGTCATTGATACATATGGCTTTTCCAGTTCTTTTAATAAGAGATAATCTTCTTTATCACCAGCCTTCATTTCTGTAAATTTGACTTTTTTCTCTTTCATTATTTAATTCCCATAAGTCTTTCGTCGAATGGATATTTTGTTAAATTTTCATATCCATCTGAAGTTATTAAAACTTGATCTTCTAATTTGATAGAAAAATCACCATTTTCTGGACTGACCAAAACTTCAACACAAAGTACCATACCTTCTTCTAGAGGATAATTATAAGCACCTTCTACAAATCCATCCGGATAAGTTATTGAAGGCCATTCATCACATAAGCCAACGCCGTGCATTAGGACTCCATATTTTCCTTTTTGATATATAGGATCCAAAACATGCGCTTTATGTGTCAATTCTTCCATTGATACCCCAGGTTTTAACATATCCATATTAGTCATAATATGTTCATACCCATGTTGCATTGCATAAATCATATCAGGCCTTGGTTTCTCATCACCAATCCACCAGGTCCTACTTATATCAACACAAATTCCGTAACTCCCAACTAAATCTGTGTCAAAAGCAAGAATTTCATTATTTTTTGGTACTCTCGGTCCACATTCTTGAAACCAAGGATTTGTTCTAGGCCCTGATGAAAGTAATCTTGTTTCTATCCACTCACCACCTCTTTTTATATTTTCTGCATGTAAAATAGACCAGATTTCATCTTCACTTACTTTTTCTTTTGGAATATTAATTCTTGCAAATTGTTCCATTAGATTAACACTATTTTCACATGCAGCTGAAGCACATCTCATTGCTAAAATTTCATCATAACCTTTAACAGATCGCGCTTTTTCTGTAAGTTCCTCACCTTCCTTAATTTCAAAACCTTGTGCTTCTAAAGCTTTGAGTCCATTTATCATAATTTTATCAACAGCTAGTCGTTTATTCTCTCCAGAATGTTCAGATAACAATACTCTTATTTCATTAGAAAATTTATCTGCTGCTAAATTTGATTTATCTCCTCTGGCGAAATAAAACAAATCTGCTCCATGTCGCTGCTCTTGGACTAAAGGATTAAATTTACTTAAGAAAGGTGAGTTTTTGTAATCCCATATAACCATATAACCGTCTGAACAAACTAATACTGCACGAAAAGGGTTGTGCATATTCCAGATTTGCATATTTGTGCTATCTGTAGCGTACCTAATATTCAATGGATCAAATAGTAATAATCCTCCATATTCTCGTTTGTTAATATGCTGAACCAGTCTTTTCCATCTATATTCTCGCATATTCTCAAGGTTTGGTAGTTTTAAGCTTAATTTTTGCCATTCTGAAATTGCTAATTTTGTAGGCCCAATTTCAATTTTATTTTCATCATTTTCAGATTTTGATTTGAGAGAAATCGCCGTTGGATTTATTTTTCGGTCATCTCTGAAATATTTATTCATTTTAATTAAATCTAAAAGTAAATTTATATTGATAAATAGAGGTTATAATAAGATTAAAAAAAATCAACAAAATTCAAATTATAAATTTATTACTTAGTTTATTCTTACTTAGAAGCTTTAATTTCTACAGGTATCATTATCTCATTTTTTCTAAGAAACCCTGGAGTAGATGGATCATTATAATAAGAATATATTGGTTTAGATCCTAAAATTATTTCATAATTTATTTCTTCAATCCATTTGATTAGATTTGTAAACTTATTTTCTAATAACTCTTTTTTTGCAACACCACTAAATGTTATTACAGCCATAATTTTCGAGGGAGTAGTTACAATTTTTATCTGGTTATTTTCAGAAATAGGTAATTGATCCGTATCAAATTTTGAAGGCATATAAAATGAAATTTCCCAGTTATAATTATTTTTTTTTTGTTGCATTACTGGTGCTGTCATAGAAATTTTTGGTCCTTCTCTATCTTTTGCACCTATATACCTTGCAAGTGGAATAAAACCTTTTCTTAACCCCTCATATCTTTCTCCAACTGTAGTAATTTTAGCTATAGTCATTTCATCATATTTTCTAATTTGAAAATGATTATTTTTTTCTAATA
>MDSZ01048934.1_pt1 | contig 10597 bp, 5 predicted proteins | sample 811201 | NCBI WGS metagenome assembly MDSZ01 (sample SAMN05326647, study PRJNA326480) | marine metagenome | isolation source: seawater | place: Indian Ocean: North | collected 2010
CCACCTTCATGCTGATTCTGCTTATAAAGCCGAAATGGCGTGTTTCCAGCATGAGCCCAACTGGCGTCATATGTCCAATACGACTCCGGATCCCATGGAGCGAGACCACGACCACGTGTTCGCTCGAAAGGACAGGCACCATTGTCAGAGCAGAAAAGAATCAGCGTGTTGTCATAGACTCCCATCGATTTAAGTTTTTCAACGAGTCGACCAACGTTTTCATCAAGCACTTCCACCATCGCGGCAAATACTTCCATCCGTGACGCCTCCCACTGGTGCTCCTCTTTCGTGAGACTACTCCATGCAGGAATATGATCAGGTCGAGGGCTCAACTTCCATTTTGCTGGCAGAAGTCCACTGGCAAGCTGCTTTGCATGCCGCTCTTTTCTCAGTTGATCCCAACCACCGTCATAACGTCCTCGATATTTTTCGACGGCTTCCTTTGGAGCGTGCAGCGGGTAATGTGGTGCATTGAACGCGGTATACAACAGAAATGGTTTATCTGCTGGTGCCTCATCCAGAAACTCACAGGCAAAATCGATCGCAGCGTAGGTTGTATAAAATGGACGCCCGTTGAGAGTTGCCGGCACTGACCACTCTTTTCCATTGAGGCGAAAGGTATCATCACCGGTAAAAAAGTTTGTTGCGCCGGAAAGGTGCCCCCAATACTTCTGAAAACCGAAATCCGTCGGCTGCTTGGACAGATGCCACTTGCCTACCATTGCTGTGAAATAACCTGCGTCACCAAGCACTTCTGCTATTGTTGCTCCACGCGAAAGCGAGTTTGAACCAGCCTGATCACAGTACAGGCCGGTGAGCAAAGAAACACGAGATGAGTGACACTTCGCGGTGTTGTAAAATTGTGAAAAACGTAGCCCATTCGCGGCCAACTGATCGATATGAGGCGTTCGAATCTCTGAGCCGTAGCAACCGAGATCTGCGAATCCCAGATCATCTGCCATGATGAGGACAATATTCGGACGACTGTCAGCCGCCCAGGCCTTCGAGACAGCAAGAATACAGATTGCAATGAGAAAACTTCTGAGTAAACGTGACTGTACCATGGACCCGCCTCACCTTTTTTGATTTGTGCCGTTCTATGTTAACCATTCATATCATACCAAAAGGTCGAAATGATGTTTCAATACGACAGCCTTTACCCAGACAACGCTGGTACAAAATCGGGTGAAGCACTTTGTTAGACAGCTACTTGCCGCCTGCGTTTCACTAGAAACCAGACACAAGGAATAAGGAAGAGTGTGAGCACAGTCGAGACGGCCATGCCACCAACAAGTGCCCGCGCAAGAGGAATCATCGCTTCTGTTCCCGGCACAAGACGGAAACAAAACGGTGCCATTGATGCCAGGAGCGTAAGGGATGTCATCAGAATCGGACGAAGTCTCGATCGAGTGGCACTCATAATGGCTTCTTCTGTTGGTTGACCGTTGAGAAGATTCCCATTTGCACGATCAACAAGAAGAATACTATTGTTTACCACGATGCCAATCATCATGAGCGTACCAAGAAGTGATTGAATATTCAGAGTCGTGTCCGTGAGATATAGCAAACCAACGACACCAGCAAGTCCGAGTGGTACCGCCAGCATGATAATCAGCGGGTCAACAAAAGACCGGAACTGAGCCAGCATGACGAGGTAGACAAGCAATGTCGCCACAGCAAGCCCCCAACCAATCACAGCTGTTCCTTCCTTCATCGTAACAACAGGCCCACGGAGCGTTGTGTTTACTCCATCTGGTGGAACAAGTGTTTCTACAGCCTGTTCGACATCTGCAGCAACAGACCCAACATCCCGCCCATCAACATTTACCAGAACGTCATAGACTCGTGAAATATTGTAGTGGGCGATCTCCCCTGGAATGTTGACTCGACGAATCTTTGCAAGATTTGACAAAGGAACGTTGCGTGGGCCTTCCGGAGTCCGCACTGAGAGTGGAAGATTTCGCATCGCGTCCAGACTCTCAACCTCATTTGTCTCATACTGAACACCCAAGAAAAAATCGATTCCTGTTGTCGGATCAACCCAGATAGACGGTGCATATCCAACACTCGATCCGAGTGCTGTCAGAATATTCTCGGCTACATTCCTTTGACTCAACCCCATGAATGAGGCCCGCGTTCTATCAACTTCAACATCAAGTTGCGGGTAGTCGAGGGCTTGGCCAATCTGGACATCGACGGCTCCGGGAACACGACGAACTTGAGTTACCACCTTCTCAGCAAACTCTCTTGCTGAGGCAAGATTACCCGCGGCCACTTGCACTGTAATTGGAACAGCAGATCCTTCATTCAGAGCAGCTTGGATGATACCACCCTGCCGAAACAGGAATTGCTCACGCGGAAACCGTTGATGCAACTTATCGCGAAGTCGTTTGACGTACGTGGACGTTGAAGTCCGGTTCATAGTATTCTTCAGTGTCACAACGATGAATGCAGAATCAGGCCCTGAGTTCGGACTAAGAATCGTTGAAAAGCCGGCGCCTTTTCCAACCGGTAGACCAATATTCGCAAGGACGGTCATCAATTCATCCGCCGGAATCACCTCTTGGATTGTCGCCTCGATCTGCTGCACAATCTCTTCGGTATTTTCAATACGAGTACCAGGTAACGTTCGTAGCCTGATCTCAAAGACACCGTCATCGACAGTCGGAAACAACTCCGTCCCAACGCGTGGCAAGAGAAGGCAACACGCTGCCGCGACAGCAACAATACCAAAGGAAGTTAACCATGGGCTTTGAATTCCTTTTTGAAGAACTACCCCATACCACGACGGAGAATTCGTGACTTCGCTGCTGCCTGCGTCTGCTGTTTCCTGCCTTCGCTCTCGGAAAAATCTCGCACAGAAGGCGGGCAAAAGTGTCATTGCAAAAACATACGATGCTGCAATCGATACGGCAGCTGAAAGTGCAAGTGGTTCGAAAAGGTATCGCACCATACCGCTAAGAAACAATGCTGGGAGAAAAATAGCTAATGTGGTGACGGTTCCAGCTAACACAGGGGATGCCACCTCCTCAGCCCCTTTTCGTGAAGCCTCCTGCCTCGATTCACCACGATCAAGATGTCGAATGATATTCTCAACAACCACGATTCCTGCATCAACAACAGTACCGACAGCAAGTGCCAAGCCACCGAGCGTCATCACATTGATAGAAACGTTGCAAAAATGAAGCGCCAGGACACCTACGAGAAGTGATGACGGCAGCAAAATGAGAATTGCTATCGTCGGCAACAGCCTTCTTAGAAAAACAACAACGACAATAGCAACGAGAAACGCACCAAGTACCACCTGGCGTTGCAGATTTCCGATTGCATCACGAATGTAACTCGATTGATCACCGACAAGTGTTACTTTTGCTGCATCTGGAACCTCACCTCGCGCCTTCATGCGTGGTATTTCTTCGGCAATACCTTTTCGAATACGATCAACAACAGCAATGGTGTTACTTCCGGGCTCACGCAACAGCGGGCAGTACACACTTCTTTCACCGTTAACACGAACAATATTCGTCTGGATTGCTGCATCATCGCGAGCCTCACCAATATCACGAAGGAAGATTGGGTGCCCCTCCCGCACAGCGATCGGAATCGCATTGATCTCTTCTTCTCCAGGCAAGGTATTCACTGAGTGAACCTGATAGTCCACTTCACCCAATCGCAGCGTTCCACTACCTAGAACGAGGTTGCTGTTTCGAACCGCATCAACGACATCTGTAAGAGTCAGATCATGGGCCTGAAGACGTGCTGGATCAACGTACACCATCATCTGGCGAAAACGCCCCCCAAAGGGGTGCGGAATCTGAACTCCCTTCAGACCGCCCATTTTATTCCGAACCGCGTAATAACCAATCTTGTAGAGCACGGTTTCATCAAGACCCTCACCTGAAATTGCAGCGAGGATCACTGGAAGATTCGCCGGTTCACTGCGCAGCGTAAATGGATGCTCGATTCCCGGAGGCAGATGAAACATGTCACTTGCTTCAAGATTTACGATATCATTCATCGCTGATGAAGCATTGGTCCCGGGCTGGAACGTAATCTTCAACACGCTCGCACCCGGTAGCGTCCTCGACTCCTGCTTATCGAGCTTCCCAGCAAGTGTTAGTGCACGTTCCACTCGTGACGTCACACTTTTTTCCATATCGAGCGTCGGCAAACCGGGATAGGAAAAAAAGCTGACAACTACTGGAGTCTTAAAGTCTGGGAGAACATCTGTTGGAATTCCTGGCACAACAGCCCCGCCGAGAAAGACGAGTCCAAGCGTAATCGCAAGGACGACAAAACTGTTCTGCAATGCCCAACGGATCAAAAACATAGTGTGTGTGCCCTACTCTTTCGGAACGCAATCATTCGCCCCGAACGACTTCTACGACCTGCCCCTCTTCGATGGAGCCAACAAAGGCATCAACAACTCGTTCAGTGCCCGTAAGCCCAGCTACAACCTCGATCTCGTGCCCATCATCTGCACCAACGACCACAGTGATTTTCGAGATTCGGTCCTCTTCATCAAGCAGGAACACGTAAGGATTACCCTCTGCGTCAGTACGGAGAGCCGAAGCAGGGAGAACAATTGCGTCTTTGCTCGTCGTTGCAGTAATTGTCGCACAGCCAAACATGCCTGGCAGCAGTTGTCCATTCGCATTATCAATCTCGATTTCCGCCAACATAGTCCTGGTTGAAGGATCAAGTCGCTGCGCTGCTCGTGTCACAACCGCATTGATTGGTGTTTCTGGAAGAGCATCCAACTGAATGACAACAGGGTCTCCAGCATCAACTTCAGATGCATCCCGCTCTGGAATCGCAACTCGAATCCGCAAACGAATTTGCTGGTCAACATGGAATAGAGGACGGCGAAGAAGTCCATGAGCCTGTGATGTCCCCGTAACAAAATCGCCAGGGTCAACTGATCGTGAGGTCACAACTCCATCGAATGGCGAACGAAGTGTTGTGTATTGGAGCATCGCATCTAGCTCTTCACCTTCTTTCACAGACTCCGCATGCCTCGCTCTTGCAGTTGCCACCTCTGCTTGAGCAGCTTCTCCTTCAGCAACTGCAATCTCTTTCTTTGCCTCGGCCGATCGCAGTGCGGCCTCCGCTGAGATTTTTGCCGCTTCGGACACATCATTGCTTGCTTGTGCCTCATCTAGATTTGCAATCGTCACTGCCTTTCTTTCTACGAGCCCAACGACTCGCTTCAATTCTGCTTTATTTGCAACAAGTCGTGCCTCTACCTGCTTAATATTTGATGCGGCTTCTTCTGCTTCAGCCTCCGAGGAGCGTATCCGGGCGACAGCTACATTGACCGCTGCTTCTGCTCGTTTGAGTTCTGCAAGCAGCCGTTGTTGCTTTGCGTGGACCTGCTCAAGTTGCTTATCCATTTCGGGGACAGACAATCGACACAATGGTTGACCGGATTTCACAACATCACCAATATCGACGAAAACATCTTCGATGTAGCCCGACACTTTCGAAATGATATCGGCTTGAAAAAAAGGATGTACGGTAGCAGGCTGACTCGTTGTGTGGACAACATCCTTATGAACAGGAGTGACGACTTCAACGCGAGAAACATCCGCACGATTTTGCTCTGGAGGGCCACTGCTTTTTTCGGAGTGTGTATCTTTACATCCAAGCAACGTAACACAAGCCACCACCCCTACCACGAGGAATGGACCTAGCGAAAGATGAGGTGAGTACGTGTTAAGTTTGTATTCCATGCAATTTCCAACAGCGAGCAAGACAACCAGTCTCAAGCATGGTATCGACCCATATGGGTGCTTCCAATGAATACTTCACGCATTCACATTCCATAATTGCTTACCGCCACAACCGCACGTGGCTAACGCGACCTGGAGTCAGACGACAACTTCAATCCTAATATTCGACTCATGTAAAGCAAATTTCTTCAAATAGCCCTCTCTTCTGGGCCAGAGAAGACAGATTTTTACATTGGCAGCAGCACTCCAAATTCATCCAGTCGTATCACTCATCCGAGATATTCCGGCGAGCAATCCCCGCACTCTTCACAAATATTGACTATTCCTTCAATTTAAAGAGTGGCTCGAAAGTGGCTTGGAATCAGAAAAACTGACCCGCATACCACTACTTCACTGCTTCTGAATACTGACGCAGCACATCCTGTACTGCGTAGTAGGATTGCTTTGGCTGAAAGGAGGTATCGAACATAGTGCCTTTCTTCTGTGGTCGCTGGATGTGGCTATCACAGAGTTGCCAGACATTCCAGACGACAACTCCTCGCTTGCTGTGCTCAGCAAGTTTCGCCACGATAGCTCGAAATGTTTCTGCCTGAGCTTTCTGGGTTCCTATCTGCGGATCATCCATCCAGACCGTGTTTTCGGTAACATGGAATTCAAGGTCACGAGCATGGGTCCACCGAATGAGCCTGTCGAGACTCTGCATATTTCCCGGGATTTTTTCCCATCCTGCAGATACATGTGCCTGCCAGCCAACACCGTCAATTTGTACATCCGATTCTCGCAGGTAATCGACAGTTGCTTTTGCTCTGTCCCACATTGCCTTCTCCATACCACCATGCTGATTGAAGAGCAGTTTCTTGTCAGGGACATGTTTGCTTGCAATCTCGAATGTCCGCTTGATATAGATCGGTGGACGAAGAGGATGCCTCTCATCAAACCCAATCTGTGTCCATGGATTCTGCCATTTCCCAACACCAGGCTTTGGCCCAAACCATTCCCCTTCTCGGGTGATCGTCTCGTTCACGACGTCGATCCAGCGGATAAATTCCTCACCCTTGTATCGGCCGCATAAACCAGCAACATACTCCTCCAGATTCTGCAGCAGCTCTTCTGCTGTCCGATGATCTTCTTCCGCCCACGCCGAACACTGAGGACTTATCGGTGCGTGCAACCTCATTACATACCCGTGCTCTTTTGCGTACTCGACCATTGCGTCAGCTTTTTTCCACCCCCATACTCCAGGACGGGGATGCACGGCCGTTTGTTTAAATGCATTCCCTGGCGTTAGTACCTGGAAATCATTTTTGAAAATATCTTCGGCTGCTGTGCCGAGATGTGGATAGTTGAATGTGGCACCAATAATGAATTGGGCTGTAGAATCGAAAGGAACAAGATCCTTGAACCGTTCACCTTGCAGCGTTGGCGCATAGGTATCAGCAGCAGTGGATACTCTCAATACGCTTGCAAACACCATCCAAACAAACACTAACCGGAGCACTGTGGCAATTTTGGCCCGTCTTCTGGGCATTTGAACAAAAAGCGAACAATGATTAGCCGCTGGTAGCATAGGGTTGCTCATGTCAAAACGAATTGAGAGAAAGAACTCACATAATTTTTATTATGGACGGGGAGGCTTTCCTGCCGACACACCGTCTTCTTTTCGAATCGGATATTTAGGCTGCCATGTTGGCTCTTTTTTAACAAGCCAGTCATCAAGTTGTTTTGCAAGCGTCACTAAAACCTTTTTATTTTCGGTTGCCAGATTTTTTTCTTCACCAACATCCTCACTGAGATTAAACAGTGACCATTCGTCTTCTTCATAGTCAAAACTTGCCTTGAATCGATTACCGTCAACTTCATTAATCACCCAAGCCCCAGGCTGGGCACGTTTATCGAGATATCCAGGAAACAAATAATAGACTGGGCCACGATCGTCATCTGACCCTGGCTGCAAAAGTTCCTTAAGAAAAGACTCCCCGTCAAGTGGATGCACATCGCTTGGAGGCATCCACTCTTTCCCAGCAAGTTCGAGGCATGTCGGGTAATAATCAACGGCATGCACCATTCGTTGACTTATCCGGCCTTCCGGAAGATTACCTTTCCAAAACGCAATTAATGGAACTCGAATTCCGCCTTCCGTGAACATGCCTTTTTCTCCACGAAGTGGCAGATTATCGGTATGTGTTCCACCATTATCTGAAGTAAAGAGTATCAATGTGTTTTCAAGAATTGAGTCCTGCCGATTACCATCGAAATTCGGGTCATCAAGCACTGCCAGCAGCCGCCCTACATTTTCGTCAATGCCAGCAATGAAGCCAAGGTATTCTGCCATCTTTTTAGCCCCATTTCGGCTCGCCGCATTGTCCTTCAAGTCAGGCCTTGCTTTCACCGGCCCATGAACTGCGTAGGTGTGGAGTTGCAAATAAAATGGTTCGCTTCTCGAAGCAAGCTCTTGAATAGTTTCTTCCATGGCATCACCAAACGCATCGCTTACATGCTTTGGTGTGCCCAACAACGATTCAGGTAGCTCACGTTTTTTAAGATATGCCATACCGTATGGCTCAGCCCATCGATCAAAATCACCACGACCGAGATTTTTAAATTTCCATTGCTTCCCATCACGCGATGCAAAACAAACTGGCTGATGCCCCTGCGAAAACCCACCAATATTGATATCGAACCCCGAGTTCTCCGGCAATGTCTCGGGGCCGTCATGTCCACCAACGTGGTACTTGCCGATATGTGCTGTTATGTATCCGTTTTCTTTCAGTGATTCGGCAATCGTGATCGCATCTACCCCAACGTCCTCATGCTGCTGGGGGCCTTTGAACTTTGCCTTTTCTTTCGAGATACCACCTCGACCATACCGGTTGAGATTCCCAACAACGTAAATGTCATTGTTACGACGTGGTGCATATTGCCCAGTAAGCATCGCTGCGCGGGTTGGTGCACAATTAGGCTGCGCGTACGCGAACGGAAAACTCACACCTTCACTCGCCAAGCGAGACACGTTTGGTGTCTGATACATTGTCGGGGCGGTTCCACACGTCGATTCCGAGACACCAACATGGTTCCATCCAAGATCATCAGCCATAACAACGATGACATTCGGCTTTTCTGCGCGTGATGACGAACTTGCAACAAAAAAGATTACAAACAGACCAATAACTGTTCGAAACATCCCCATACCTCTCTTTTCACTCTCCACAGGAATTACCGCCATACGAATATAGCAGGTCACTACTTGGGATACCTTACAAGAGTTCTTACGACTCCCCTATTCTTTGGGACGCCTCCCAACGCGAACAGGTACCTGCAGCACTTCATCCTCTCGAAGCACTTTCAGTGTTACTTCGTTACCAATCGGCAGTCGTGTCAGCATCAAAACAAGCATGGCAGGGCTATCTACATACTCATCATCTAGTTCCGTAATGATGTCACCTGGCTGCAATCCCGCGATAGAGGCAGGCGACTGATCTGCAACAGCAGCAATCAGAACTCCTCCAGCAGGTCTGTCACGAAGACGCAGTCCGACATGCCCTCGCTCAACATGCCCCTGCTTTTGTATTTCTTCACATATGCGCCGAGCTGTTGTACTCGGAATTGCAAACCCAATCCCACGAAAACTCTTCCCAACTATTGCAGTTGTAATACCCATTACTCTGCCATGCACATCCACAAGTGGACCACCTGAGTTGCCAGGGTTGATCGACGCATCTGTTTGAAGGAATTCCTCGTAGGGGTTACCAACTACTCCTCGGCGACCCATACCGCTCACAATTCCGTACGTTAGCGTACGCTCAAGACCATACGGATTCCCAATCGCCCACACCATTTCACCGACCTCTAGTGTGGTGCTGTCTCCCCAGTCTGCCACGGGCAGACCATCAGCCATAATTTTTAGTACTGCCAGATCCGTTGCGGCATCAGCTCCCACAAGCTGCGCCTGAAACACTCGTTTGTCTGCCAGCCGCACCTCAATCACTTCGCTTTGAGAAACAACGTGATAATTCGTCGCAATATATCCATCGGATGAGATAATCAGACCAGAACCTACAGATTCATCAACAAGACCAGTCGCAACACCACCTCTCAAGGCTGTGATTTCATCAACAAACGTCTGAACGCGACGAACACCAGTTACATTCACAACCGAAGGACCAATGATACGGGCTAGTGTCGTAAACATCTTTCCGACGGAAGAAAGCTCAGAAACCATTGCGGCGTCACGAATTGCACGCAATTCGGCTCGTGTTTGAGCGTATTGAATACGGCCAAGCAATGAAGGCCACACAATGAGCCCGATAAGCACAACCAGCCCACAAAAAAGCACAACGGTTTTTCTGCTCACACCACCAGCCCCGGGCTTTTCCATTTTCATGTTTTGAAATTCTTCTATTTGTCCTAGAGCAGCACCAGCCGAACCTGGTCAACTGCTGACTTTGCAGCTCGGGACATCGCAATGCCACCTCCGCTTAAGATGTGCTCTGTAACGAGTGGTTGATCATTTTTCACAACCACAACATCAACAGCATGACGCGTTCCGATTGGTCTTACTGGCCCCACGGCCATCCCGATTGATGCATTATGACTTCTGGCAACATCTTTTGCTGCTGCAATAAGTGAATCTTTTTCCACAGATAACCCCGGTAGAACCAAGCCGCCATGAAAAAATGACTGCCCTACCCTGTCGCGCCTAGCAGCAGCCTGAGCAAAAAGTGATGCCACGCGACCTGCAGTGCCGGCCTCAACAGTCGCAAGAGTTTTCGAAGCTGCAAGAAGGGCTGCTGCTGCTGCGTCTTCCACTTCATCATCTTCCTCCCCGTATACTATTCGGCCAAGCGTCTCACGAATAACATTTTCCG
>MDSZ01185575.1_pt1 | contig 10597 bp, 9 predicted proteins | sample 811201 | NCBI WGS metagenome assembly MDSZ01 (sample SAMN05326647, study PRJNA326480) | marine metagenome | isolation source: seawater | place: Indian Ocean: North | collected 2010
CTTCGATCTACAATATAGATCTTCAATCCTTAGCCACAACATTGATTAACAAGGCGGTGCCAACTATGGACCCAACAACAGCTGCGGTTACTATTGTAAGCCTTGCTTTGGTTTGGGCGGGGCGTTCCGCTTGGAATAGCTACCTGGACAACAGGAAAAATATTAGAGCTGACGAGCTAAAGTCAGAAGTTGAGAGAGAGCATCTCCAGACACTTCAGTTTATGTCAGAAGAAGAGACAAAACGTATGGCTCTGTTGCAGCGTGTTATTGAGCAAGTTCCGACGGTAGATAATGCGAGCCGGTTAACAGATGATGCGCGGGGAGATGTATTGAAGATGTTGAGGCGAACGGAGTCAGCCTCTATTGGTGAGATTGATCTTGATCCCGAAATAGCAATGACGCTGGCGAAGAATGCGCGTAGGAAGTCTGTCGAAGTCCGGTTAGACGGTGAATATCGCATCATAAAAAACGACATCACCGATCCTGACGCATTCAAAGTACGCCTGAGAAACACTAAAAACAAAAGTGAAGTCGAAGCTCGTGTTCAGGACGACTCAGTGAATGATGCTTTAAAAAACCGCATTCAACAGGCGGAGTGGCTTAGAGAACCGATCAAGCTGCGTATCAATGCCAAGTCCTTGGACGGAGAGATCAAGAATGCTGTTGTTATCGGACTACAGGAAGAATAACCAGCGACCCTATTATTGGTGAGCGCCGCAATAGACCACATTCACAGCACGCGAGGGTATAGGTCAATGAGATTGACCTATACCCTGAGTAGGGCAAAATGTCCCCCTCTGGACGCCACTGCACGGATAACGCCTGAATGTCTGCACTTTCCCAAATTCTTGATGCCTACCGCCACACCTCACAAACCGAACGTGAGAAGGGCACCTACTTCGAAGAACTGATCAGAACGTACTTTCGTTATGAGGCGACCTACGCTGACCTGTACGAACAAGTCTGGCTGTACAGCGATTGGGCAAAAGAACACCCAGAGTTTGGTCTGAGTGCAAAAGACACAGGTATCGACCTGGTTGCCAAAACCAAAGGCACGGACGAATATCACGCGATTCAGTGCAAGTGCTACGCAGAAGACTACCGGGTACAGAAGAAAGACATAGACAGCTTCTTCACGGCTTCTGGTCAAAAGCCATTCTCCCGCCGCTATATCGTGGCCACCAGCAATCATTGGAGTGAGAACGCGGAAGCCTCTCTGGTGAACCAGCAACCACCAGTACAGAAAGTTGATCTGAATGCTCTGGAAGAAAGCCAGATAGATTGGGCCAAGTATCAGCCAGAGAAAGCACCAGAGCTTAAAGAGAAAAAAAGCTTACGTCCTCACCAGCAATCTGCGCTGGTGGCGGTAGAGCGTGGTCTGGCAACGGCAGAGCGCGGCAAGCTGATCATGGCGTGTGGTACGGGTAAAACCTTCACTAGCCTTAAGATCGCAGAAAAGGTAGCAGGAAAGGGCAAGCGGGTACTGTTCCTGGTTCCTTCACTGTCGCTACTCTCCCAAACATTGACCGAGTGGACACAAGAGTCAGAAACCCCTCTGCATAGCTTTGCGGTGTGCTCTGATAGCGAAGTCGGCAAGAAGCGGAACAAAGATGACGACGCCGTAAACACCTTCGCCCATGAGCTGCGCTTCCCAGCAACTACTAATGCAGCCAGCCTGACCCGCGAAATAAGCCAGCGCCATGATAGCGACCATATGAGCGTCGTGTTCTCTACTTATCATTCGATTCAGGTCTTGAGTGATGCCCAGCAGGAATACGGACTCGATAGCTTTGATCTGATTATCTGTGATGAGGCCCACCGTACAACCGGTGCCACCTTTGATGGTGATGAAGAGTCTGCTTTCGTGAAGGTTCACGATAACGACTTCCTGAAAGCCAGTAAGCGGCTGTACATGACGGCAACCCCGCGTATCTATGGTGATGCAGCAAAGGCCAAAGAAGACACCGGCGTTACTCTTTGTTCTATGGATGACAATAGCTTGTACGGAGAAGAGCTGTATGTAATCAACTTCTCCGAAGCGGTACAGCGCGGCTTGCTGTGTGATTATAAGGTGATCGTACTCGCCATTGATGAGCACCACGTAAATACCCGTCTGCAAAACCTCCTTAAGGATGAAAACAACAGCCTTAAGGTAGATGACGCCGCCAAAATAGTTGGCTGCTGGAAAGCACTGGCAAAAATCGGCCTCCATGATGAACTGGATGATGATCCGTTACCTATGCAGCGTGCTGTGGCGTTCTGTCAGGTCATCGAAGCAAACAACAAAGGAAAGGCTCATAAGGTCAGTTCTAAACAGATTGCCCAGATGTTCAGTGCCGTAGTTGAAGAATACCAGCGTCAGGCCGATGAAGAAGAAATCGAGCATGGCACCCTGAAATGCGAAGCGGAACATATCGACGGAGGTATGAACGCCACCGAAAAAGAAAACAAGATCAACTGGCTAAAAGCCCAGCCAGAACCAGATAGCTGCAAAATTCTGAGCAATGTCCGTTGTCTTTCTGAAGGGGTAGACGTTCCTGCCTTAGATGCAGTGCTTTTCCTTACTCCGCGTAATTCACAGGTAGACGTTGTTCAGTCTGTAGGGCGTGTTATGCGCAACGCGCCGAGCAAAAAGAAAGGCTATGTGGTGCTGCCTGTTGTCATTCCTCACGGTATGCAGCCAGAAGAAGCGCTGAACGATAACAAAGTCTATAAAGTTGTCTGGGATGTACTTCAGGCGCTGCGCTCTCACGATGATAGCTTTGATGCCATGATCAACAAGCTTGATCTGATGGATAAACGTCCGGCAAAAATGGAAGTTATCGCCGTCACTGGCGATGTAAAAGCCAAGGCTAAGGCAAAAGACGGCAAAAAGACGAAAGCAGCAAGCCAGGCAAAAGGTGGTGACTCTATTGGTAATGCCGCTAACAACCACCAGGCACCAGAACAGGCTGAAATTCAGTTTGAGGTTGGTGCGATTGAACGTGCCCTCCACGCTAAGCTGGTGAAAAAGTGCGGCAACCGCTTGCACTGGGAGCAGTGGGCAAACGACATTGCCAAAATCGCGAATACCCATATCAGCCGTATCACGGCAATTGTGCAAGATCCGGCAAACAGCAAAGAGAAAGCGGCATTTGATGCCTTTGCCGAAGAGTTACGCGACGATCTGAACGACGCAATTAGCGACGCTGAAGTAATCGAAATGCTGGCACAGCATCTGATTACCAAACCGGTGTTTGATGCACTATTCAAAGACTACAGCTTCGCCAGTCACAACCCCGTCTCTTTGGCTATGCAGTCGGTTCTGGAGATTCTTCAGGAACACCACTTAGACAAAGAACGCGACACTCTGGAAAGCTTCTACGCCAGCGTGCAGATGCGTGCCGATGGGATTGATAACGCTCAAGGGAAGCAGCGTATCGTAGTGGAGCTGTACGATAAATTCTTCCGCAATGCTTTCCCGCGTATGACGGAAAGACTAGGTATCGTTTACACCCCAGTCGAAGTTGTGGACTTCATTATTCACAGCGTTAACCACCTGCTTCAGAAAGAGTTCAACCAGACTCTAGGCAGTAAAGGTGTTCACATTATCGACCCGTTTACCGGTACGGGCACTTTTATCACCCGGCTCCTGCAAAGTGGTTTGATTAGACCTGAAGAGCTGAAGCACAAGTACCAGATCGAAATACACGCTAATGAACTGGTATTGCTTGCTTACTATATCGCTGCGATCAATGTTGAAGCCGCTTATCACGATCTTGCTGGTGGCGAGTACCTGCCATTCGAAGGGATCTGCTTAACCGACACTTTCCAGATGTATGAGAAGGACGACCTGATCAGCGAACAGTTGGTGGAGAACTCTGAACGTCGTAAACGTCAAAAAGCGCTGGATATTCGGGTGATTATTGGTAATCCGCCATATTCCGCTGGGCAGGAAAGTGCTAACGATAATAACGCCAATATTAAATACCCAGGGTTGGACGCCAAAATCCGCGATACCTATGCCGCTCGTTCAACCGCGACAAATAAAAACGCCCTCTATGACAGCTATATCCGGGCGTTTCGCTGGGCCAGTGACCGGGTGGGTGATAGCGGTATTATCGGATTCGTAACCAATGCAGGCTTTACTGAAGCCAATACCGCAGACGGCATGCGTAAGTGTCTGGCTGAAGAATTTTCCAGCCTCTATATCTTCCATTTGCGCGGAAATGCTCGAACCTCTGGTGAGCAGCGCCGCAAGGAAAAGGACAATATATTCGAAAATGGTAGCCGTGCGCCTATTGCGGTTTCCTTGCTGGTTAAAAATCCTGATGCCACGGAGCATGGCAAGATTTACTTCCATGATATTGGCGACTACCTGACCCGTGAAGAAAAGCTTGCCAAAACCGAAGGCTTTGTCTCAGTTGGTGGGGTGAGTAAATGGCACACGATAACGCCAGATGAGCATGGTGATTGGGTTAATCAGAGAAATAATGATTTTGAAGGATTTATCCCTTTGGGTGGGAGGAAATCTTCCTTGTCGGTGTTCGGAGGAAGTTATTCCCGTGGTGTCGAGACATCTAGAGACTATTGGGTTTATAACTTTTCAACGACTACGCTCTATAAATCGGTATCTGATACGATAGCTTTCTATAATTCGGAGCTAGATAGTTACAAGAATAGTTTTCGAAATGATTGGGATAATAGACCTAAGCCTGAAAACTTTGCTAGCAACGACGAGACAAAGATAAGTTGGTCATCCTCCTTGAGGGGGTTGTTTTACAGTGGTTCTAATGTGGCTTATCGCGAAGGGGCGAACGTCACGAGTATGTATAGACCATTCATCAAGACGAATTTGTATTACTCCCGTGAGTTGATTCATCGACCTGGCATTTTCTCCAATGTCTTTAATGAAATTAGTCAAAATATTGTTCTTTGGATTGGAGGGCTTGGCTCTTCTCATGCCTTTTGTCCGTTCGTTAGTAACTCAGCCCCAGATTTACAGGGGCCTGCTAAAGTTCAGTGTTTCCCACTCTATCTCTACGATGAAGTAACCCCGACTAAAACCGGTGATAGCAACCAATCTAGTTTGTTCGACTCTGAAAAATCCGAAACCCAATACCAGCGCCGCGATGCCATTACCGATGAGGGCTTACAGCATTTCCTGGATGCTTACCCCGGTGAACAGATCTGCAAGGAAGATATTTTCTATTACGTCTATGGCTTGCTGCATTCTCAGGAGTACCGCGACCGTTACGCTGATAACCTGAGCAAGGAATTGCCGCGTATTCCCCGTGTGAAGACGCCTGAAGGCTTCTGGGGCTTCTCTAAGGCTGGGCGTGAGCTTGCGAATTGGCACCTGAACTACGAAACCATAGAGCCGTATAAGGCCACTGTAGAAGAGAAAGGCGATAAGTCTGATAAGGTCTCCTTCTATCGGGTGGAGAAGATGAAGCACCCGAAAGTGAAGAACGAAGAAGGTAAGTCTGTTAACGACCTGACCAAGGTGATCTATAACTCGCGTATCACCGTGAGCGATATACCGGTAGAAGCCTATGACTACGTGGTGAACGGCAAGCCCGCTATAGAGTGGGTGATCGAACGTCAGTGCGTGAAGACAGACAAAGACAGCGGAATCGTGAATGATGCCAACGACTGGGCTAACGAAACCATGAACGATCCGCGTTACCCGCTGAATCTTTTGCTTCGTGTTATCCGCGTAAGCCTGGAGACTAATCGGATTGTTGCCAGCCTGCCTGCGTTGGATATTGACTGACATTTGACTGAAGGGAATCAACAATGTTCACGGAACAACCTGATGCGCCGAATCAGCCTACAAAATCGGCAACGCCGCTTGAGAGAGCGATATACGAGTATCAGCTGAAAGCAGACGACTACCACAAGAAAGAGCTGGCCAGTAAGACTGCTACCGGTGCTGATAGGGAACGGCTTCTGAAGGAATGGCGGGAAGCAAGAATCTATCTTGATCAGATGCGCATGAAGATTGATACCCTGGCAGCTCTCGAAGATGGCCTGACGAAGTATCGGCATGAGTATGGGATTCTGGATTCGGAAGAGCGGCTACAGGCCATGCGTTCCGAGAAGTATCACCCGACGGATGTTCTGAAAAAAAATCTCATCGCGGACTCTGACCCACCGCCGACGCCTGTACACCGCCCTCATCATATTGTTATGGGGAAGGGGCGTTGGAGAAAGCGCGAAATGACCAGGGTTCGTTTGAAAATGTTCGACGTTGGCATTCGAATCAATGATTCCAAAAATGGGGTGTGGCTGCATCCTGATAAGAGTGGCCATTGGGCAAGCCCTAGCAGCCCAATTCATAACCCTCTGCATGGTTATAACTACGAAACATGGGTAATTGGCCGCCTGAAGCTGACGTTATCTGATGAGGAGTTTGAACGAAACCTGAAGGGATTAAAGTTAGCTCTTAAAACAGATGCATGGCCTAAAAAAATTCTTGAGCCAAAAGACCCGACCTGGAGCGGTGTATGACCAAGGTATATAAACTCCGTACTGACATTTCGATTTTCAAAGAGATCCCTTTAGATGCGGAAGACATTGCGGAGCAGCTGGACGCAGACGATAGAGTCATGGATTTCGTCTATATGGGAGTCAAAGATAAGCGGCTAGCTGATTTATGGAGGCCTGTTAAGACCAGCTTCGAGCCTTCGCCGGTTTACCCTCAGGCGGTTCAGATTCCCTCCATATCGACATGGACAGGTTCATGCCTGATCTTCTCCGAAAGGGCGCACGCTATTTTTCGATTGATGTTGGCAGATTATGGTGAGTTCTTACCCCTGGATGTTCATGGATTCACTTATTACATTTTTAACAACCTTACCGACGTGTCTCCGGATTTGGACAAGAGTCGCTATGTCTCCGATGAGATTAAGGATGTCAAAACACTCGTATTTGGTGATGATGCCGCTGGGAAGTTGCTTTTCAAGAGTAACTGGGAAGGAAGTACGGCTTGTTTCTGCAATGAAGCTTTTAAGCAGCTGTGCCATGAATACGAGATCGAAGGCCTTCAGTTTGTAGAAGACTTGCTGGATGAAGGTTATTTGTCTGTATGAATCCTATTGACCTTTCTGGAATACGTGGCATTGTTGGTATGTTGGACAACACGTTCAAAGGTTTGAATGATGAATATAAGGAGAGGGAAGTACTATGGCTGTAAAACATATACCTACCAATGAAGTTCATAAGGGTACGAAAGGCGGTAAGACTGGCTGCGGATTCGACACAAAGGATCATCCAAGCCATTGGATGGCTAGCTCGGAAAAAATCACATGTGCCAAAAACGGATGTAAGAGTTAAGCTAAATTTTTGGTTAATAACCAGAAGGCTTGGAGGTAACGGTAGATTTTGAAGTTGGTGTGAGTATCTTGTTTGGGTTGGAAGTGAATGTTAAAGCAATAGTTGCGGCTGTAGTGGAGGTATTCATGGAAATTTCATTCGTTGTAAACACAAGCGTTTGGTGCGGAGTGGCGTTTTTGCGGGCCAAGTTGGGACACTTCCAACCCAAACGAGAGGTTAGCACTGATCTATTGTCTGCTCTATCCAGGAAAAACGAGAGGGGGTGCAAATCCTCCTCCCCGCACTATGAATTTCAGGCATTTTGCGCTGAATATGCACTTCCGGCTAGTATTTCTCCAGTTGTGGGGGCTTTTGAAGAAGTGGCCTAACCTGCTTTCAAGCGAGTTAGGCCTGCCTAGATTAGTAACCAGTGAACTCTTCAGTCCAGCTGCCTCTTGATGTGGTCACTTCCACTGCTCTGACGTCGCATTCGTCTGCACGAACACCGAATCTTCTGGCCTCACCATAGCCGAGTGTAACGGGCAGTTCTTTCGTATTGACCTCACAATTGCCCCTATTCACGACTACTTCTTCTAATTCGACCTCGTCATCTTTAGCGGTGATCAGAATCATCTCATACGGAGTTCCAAAGATTGGATCAGCTCCCATTGATACGTTGAGGTCAAAGTCTGGATCGGATGAGCATGCACTTAGTCCAATAGTGCATAGCGATGCGATAAGTAGTTTCTTCACTTCTGTTTCCTTTTGAATATCTAGTCAATACATAGCCGCCCATTAGGGCGGCTATTCTTATGCCTGCTCCTGAATGGCTTTTTTCGCCTTCAGAAAGGCTGTGATTGAGAAGCCAATGCCGTACATGATGGCGATAGATCCAAAGCCGATGGCCGCTTCTACGTCAGACTCCAGGAAAGCTGACATGCAGAAAAAGCAGATAGTGAAGAGAATGATGCCGATAAGGCCCATAGTTTTGATGACGTTCATGTCGTCTCCTTGTTAGTCCAATTGAATACTATATAGGTCTAAATGTTATTAATTCGATATAAAAGACCTCTATAGAGGTCTAAATGTAGCTCATGTGGCGTGGTTAGGCCAGACTCCAGCGCGGATTATTCAGACATAGCCCCGAGAGTGATATGTCATGGAATCTTTCGAAGAACAAAGCTTGCTGAAGGCCGTTGGTACAGCGATCAAAATGAAACGTGTTGAGGCAGGGCTTACTCAGGAGGCCCTGGCAAATGGTTCTGGCGTTGCCAGGTCATTTCTCTCCGGGGTCGAGCGAGGGGCGAAAAGAGCAACTGTCACGTCGCTGTGGAAGCTTGCTTTAGCAATGAATTGCTTGCCCTCGGAGATACTAGCCAGCGCTGAAAGGCTGCAAGAAAAGAGAAAGTAACTCCGGCAAGACTAGTTATCAAAGCACTTTCCCGCGTATCGCTTTGGTAAGAGTATTAAATTGTGGGTATGGAGGTGACGTTAAGCTCTGCGTCTGTCGGACGACATCGTTTGAGTTATAGATGTAGCGTTCATTGCGCATCTTTCAATGTGCTCAGACCACCATTCCATCATTGCAGTACGTCGTTGAATGTATTCACTGCGGTTATACGCGGCTCTTACCTCGTTTTTGTCTACGTGCGCTAGTGCGGCTTCGATTAAGTCATGATCGAAGCCTTGCTCGTTCAGTGTCGTACTTCCTAATGCTCTTAAACCGTGGGCCACCAGCTTGTTTTCGTATCCCATACGCTTTAGTGCCATGTTGGCAGTTTGAGCATTCATATGGCTTCTCGGGTTGCGATCTGCGGGGAATATATGCTCCCTGTGGCCACTGATAGGTTTTAGCTCTTCCAATATGGCTAAGGCCTGGGGGCTAAGCGGAACGCTGTGTGTGCGTCGCTTTTTCATTCGTTCAGCAGGAATAATCCAGAGCTTCTGGTCGAAGTCGATTTCATCCCACTTGGCTCCGGCTGCCTCGCTCGGGCGAGCAAGCGTGTGCAGTTGCCACTCTATTAAACAACGAGTGACAAATTTAATGCTCGCACGACTAATGGAACGCATCAGAGCGGGAAGTTCTTCGGGTTTAATGGTTGGCGCATTTTGCTTCTTTGGTGCTGAAAATGCCTTCCCTATACCTGCCAGAGGGTTGTGCTGGATAACGCCGGTATTTACTGCATAAATCATGATTTCATTTAGGCGCTGGCATAGCCTCTTGACTGTCTCCAGGTTGCCTTTTTCTGCGATAGGGCGAAGCACAGCTATTACCTTTTGTGCAGTCAACTTACTGACTGGATAGCCTCCCAGGGAAGGGAATACATGAAGTGTCAGAGAGTTCCAGGTGCTGTTGGCATGGCCCTCTGTAATTGACGGGCGTTTAATATCAAGCCATTGCTCAGCAAGGTTCTCTAGAGTGTTGTTGAGTTCAGCAGTGCGCTCAGCGACTTGCGATTCGCGGTGATCCCTGGGATCAATATCCTGGGTGAGTAACTGGCGAGCTTCGTCCCGTTTGAGTCGGGCTTGAGCGAGCGAGACTTCTGGGTAACTACCAAATCCCAGGTTAGTGCGCTTTTTAGTGTATGGCTGTTGGTAGTTGAAGATCCAGACTTTTGAGCCAGTGTTTTTGATTCGAAGTGCTAAGCCGCGACCATCGGACAGGTTGTATTCCTTGTCTTTCGGCTTTGCGTTTCGGATTTCGACATCCGTCAGTGGGGTGGTTGTCTTCGCCATTGTAACACTGGAATCCTGTTTTCCGCTTGGTGTTACATTAGATGTTACATCGGATGCTGGATGCCGACAAACTCTCACGGACTTCTGTGGACGTAAAAAAAGCCCATAAGTCGATGACTTAAGGGCTTAGTAGAAGTCCGTGGACATTCCCGGACTCCAATTTGGTGGAGATGGCGGGATTTGAACCCGCGTCCGCCAATCCTCCACTAGAGGATCTACATGCTTAGTCTTCTCTATTGATTTAGTTCGTCACGGGCCGAGAGACAGGCCGTTCGGAACGAGCTGGTTTACGTTTAGTCCTTTGGCTCCCAGCTAAGCCTCCGGACGATCCTGTAGGGCTGCGCCCTCGTCCCCCGGTTACAGGAACCCGGGTTCGGAGGTAAGCGGGGCTATTAGGCCGCTAGTGCGTAAGATTCGTCGTTTGCGAATATTTAAATGTACAACGTTTATTTACGAGATCGTCGTACGCTCTCGGCATGCACCCATAGCTTTGTAATCAACGTCGAATCCAGATCATCCCCGAATTCTGGTCGCTCTCAGCCAGGAGCTGGATCATTTCTGATCC
>MDSZ01238059.1_pt1 | contig 10597 bp, 11 predicted proteins | sample 811201 | NCBI WGS metagenome assembly MDSZ01 (sample SAMN05326647, study PRJNA326480) | marine metagenome | isolation source: seawater | place: Indian Ocean: North | collected 2010
AGGGAAAGCCTTGTATGTGATCATGATGAAAATGAGTAAAAAATACTGAAACCTCTTTTTTATCGCGCAAAAGTTTTGCCGAACGAAAACCTGTGCCCGCGTCACAAAATATTTGAGTGTTGCTAGTTTCAATCTCAAAGCAACTTGTGTTTCCTCCGTATTTTAAAAACGTAACATCCGGAGTTGGAACAGACCCCCTCACCCCATGGATCGTAAATTTCATCTTTCAATCTCGCTAAAATACTCAGTGAATAACCATAGCCTGTATTAAAGCAATAAGAAATGCATATCACAATAACCACCCAAAAGTTTCAATCCCGTAAACTTAAAAAGAAAGGATTAAATTAAGGTCCGTTAATGAAATTTATGAAGCTCATTACGGTTTGAGTCTTACTTCAAACGGTACGTTTTATGACAAGATTTACAGCTTGCGGCTGTGTCTTTAAAAGCCTTGATAACAGCATCCCGATCACCTGAGTCAGCAGCCTCTGCAAGTGAAATTGTTGCCTTCCAGTTTAATTGAGCTGCTTCTGTAAACCCATTAAAATCAGACCAAATTTTTGGAGATGCTTCAGATGGACTTATGTTACTTCCTGTCGGAAAATAATCTGGCATTTTTGCGCTCCAGCTTGCTATGCTCTTTGCTAGCGGGATTATTAATGCGTAGTTTTCATTACTAATATGCGCTCTGATTTTCTTGAGGTTACTCGAGCTCGCCTTAAAATAATCCATCCGTTCTTTTACGATGCCCTTTGCGCCAGAATGGGCAACCGCATCCACGTAGGTTATGCTAGCCAATATCAGTGTCGTCACTACTATTAATTTTTGCACCACGATCTCAAACCCTCTTTTAAATTTTTACTCGAACCATAATACTAAAATATTCGGAGCTAAAATCATTCATTTTTCCCATTGAGCGCACTAGCCATCTTGATTTTTGACCAGCAGGATACAGATTTACGCGCTAGCCAACCCATGGTAATGGTCGCAATCCACTTTTCATAAGCTGCAGCTGAAAGCTTAGTCACTGGCTCATAATCCATCTTATTATAATACGAAAACACCTCAATCTGAAGTTCACTAATTTGCCTCTCCGCCAACAGATCATCAATTTCCAGGGAAATTTTATTACGGAACCAACGCTCAAAAAGTTTATTCAACCGCCGCTCAATCCAGTACATGTGGTTCGAACGATAGTCAGCTTCAATCAAATCGAGTAGTGTTTGGTCCTTGACTTCCATTTATGAATTACTCCCATCAACAGAAATGTGAAAAATGTTTTTGCTCGAAAAAAATTGTTGACTCAAGAGACACAATATCGCGATCGAACGAGGCTCAACAAGGGAGGTCAGGTAAATGAATGAAGCCAGTGCCTTTCTGGGGCTTTTCCTGTCCTCATTTCTAGCTGCCACATTACTACCGGCGCAGTCCGAGTTGGGTCTAGGATATCTGGTTATTAATACTAATTTTTCAATGGCCCTATTGATCACAATTGCTAGCCTCGGCAACACGGCTGGAGCAACAATCAATTGGCTCCTTGGCCAGGGCATTGCGGGATCAGTTGTAAGCTTAGAAAAAATACAAACATCAAAGCGCTATGTGACGCTTATAAACTGGTACAATAAATATGGCCAATGGACACTATTATTTAGCTGGGTACCATTTATTGGCGATCCCATTACCGTTATTGCTGGCATATTCAAAGTTCCACTAAAAACCTTCTTGCTTATCGTGGCCCTAGCAAAAACATCACGTTACATACTTGTTGCATTATTTGCCGAAAAGTTTGTTTTGGGATAATTAGCAGGTGCCACTATCATCAAATATTCAGAATTTTGGGCAATCCTTAATCTATTTTAAAATAATTTTTTAGCACATTATCACAGACGTCTCTGGTAACATCTGGCCAACTCAATTTACTAAAAGGAATAGACGCATGATTGACTTTTACACTTGGACTACCCCAAACGGTCGAAAGGTGTCTATTCTTCTCGAGGAACTTGGCCTCGACTACACAGTTCACTCAATCAATATCGGCGCTGGCGATCAAAAAACGCCCGAATTTTTAAAAATCAGCCCCAATAGCAAAATACCAGCAATCGTTGATAATGATACAGGCGTGAGCTTAATGGAGTCAGGCGCCATTCTGGTCTATCTTGCCGAAAAGCATAACCAGTTCTTGCCGACAAGTAGTATCGGACGTGCCGCAGTCATGGAGTGGTTGATGTGGCAAATGGGTGGATTAGGACCAATGCTTGGGCAAGCACATCATTTTTTGCATTTTAATTCAGGAAAATCAGATTATGCCGAAACCCGCTTTCAAAATGAAGTGGCGCGGCTATACGACGTATTGGAAAACCGTCTTGTCGGCCGAGATTATATTTGTGACGATTATTCAATTGCAGATATGGCCTGCTGGCCCTGGGTTTCGCGATATGAATGGCAACGAGTTAGTTTAGCTAAATATCCAAATATTCTTGCATGGTACAAAAGACTTTTGGCACGTGATGCGGTGCAAAGAGGTTATCATGTGCCAAAAAAAACGAACGAGATTCCAACAGGGTAAAAGTTCAAACATAAACGGCCCTACAAAATGTCCATTTCTTAAACACCCCGCTAATTAGTTTGGCCAAGTCAATCAAATTTTACGACTATTTGATGATGTATTTTGGCCATTACCATTCTCATTCGAAATTAAATTGTTCGATATGCCTAACCACTAACAGCGATTACGATTTAAAAAATAAAAATCCCGGTTATTGAACGAGGCAATAATGCAATTACTCTGGCATGAAACTTGCGAGGGGTTCTCCAAGGCCACACCTCTATTTAGATCAAGATTACCGTAATGGGTGCTTGACACTAATTAGGCTTGGTTTTGGCCTCCGATGAGAACCCTCATCAGTTGTAACGACTGATGGGGGTTTTTTTTAGTCAAATCATCCAAAACACTCAGCTCTCAATAACCGAAGCACTTAGGCTGTTCATATAGACAGATTTTTTTATTCAAAAAGCTATCGTGATTCCTTTTTATAAGTTGCTGCCATGTGGTGGTGACATTTTCAGTGTTGTTCTGAGTCAGAAAAGTTATCAAAATTTTAATCGATTTGATCCGCACGAGTATGGTGCTAACACTTTTTAGACAAGCGGAAATTCCTGCTCATTCATCTGCTTTTCATATTGTCGCTTGACATACCCGAACAAATGAAATGTCAGCAACGTTATCAAAAAATATGAAGCAAATTGATCCACAAGGTGGTCGGTCATTGGCTGTTGAGTGTCATCATTTTGCATATTCATTCCTCTGATATTCCAATTTTTAATAGACAAATAAACTCGATAAATTCAGGTTTCAAATTGCATGTCTAATCTGGCCGGACTGGTATATTGATTACTATGAAAACTTGTTACTGACAGCTGTGAGCTAAATATTTGCTTATTGTTGCAAAGAATCTGTCTGGAATGAGGCTTGCAACGTGGGAGCATACCGGTCAATGTTTTTAGCGTATCGTCTTTATTCTCTCTTTATATTGTTTACTAGCTATTAAAATAACGTTTGCCGGATAGGAAACCATCAATGATCGACAGTTTAACCCGTCCATTCCGTGCCAAGACAGTAGATGATATTTATATAAATATCAGCCACTTTCTTGATCATTTTATCATGCTTATTTTTGCCAAAGCAGCCTATGATGCCGGTCGGCACTTTGGCTTCAGCTATGATGAAATTATTGTCTATGGCGCTATTGGCTTTGTTCTTTTCGGTGGGATGGCTCCGATTGCAGCACAGCTCGCGGATCGATTTTCGCGATCATTGATGATGGTTATTTTTAATTTTGGCATTGGCTTTAGTGCAATATTAACTGGATTATCAAATAGTATATTCCAGCTAACAATTGGGCTTGGTATGATCGGAGTTTTTGCCGCTATCTACCACCCCGTTGGGATTGCGATGCTTGTTAAAAGCAATAAGTCAATCGGATTTCGGCTTGGGGTGAATGGGGTTTTTGGTAATTTTGGCGTTGCTGCTGCCCCACTAATTACTGGCTTACTACTTACGATTGGCGACTGGCGACTCTGTTTTATTATTCCCGGCTTTTTTAGCCTTGCCTATGGCTTAGCCTTTGCCAGAGCATTGAAAGATACTGGGGACAGAACAAATAAGTCCCATGTCAGCGCAGCTGAGGCGTTTGCCCCCAACTGGAAGCGAGCACTAACTGCATTGGCCCTTTCAACAGCAAGCGGCGGTTTTATTTTTGGGGCGATGACATTTGTAGTACCTCGTTATTTTGAAATTTCAATGGTCAACCTATCCACCTCAGTTGCCATCACGGGCCTTCTCGCAGCGCTGGTGTATGCAGTGGCATCATTTTCACAAATCGCCGTTGGTTGGTTAATCGACCGTCATTCACCAAAGAACGTTCTACTTGCCATGGCGATTGGGCAGGTTATTTTTATCTATCTTGCGGCACAGTTCAATGATTTTGCGCTGTTTATAGCGATGCTTTTAGCTATGAGTTTTGTTTTTGGACAAATTCCCATTACCGACGCAATTTTATCCCGCTACGTACCCGACAGGTGGAGGGCCCGTGTATTCAGTGTGAAATTTATGCTGAATTTATCGATTGGAGCCAGCGTTCTTCCAATCTGCGGCATCATTTTACAAACCGGCTATTCAATGACCAGTCTTTTCACTCTGATGAGCGCAATTGCCATCCTGATTGTTGTTGCTGCTATAATCCTGCCACAACAGGAGAGCGATCAACGCCTTGACCATGCGCCGGCCGAATAGAAAGCAACTTGCTTAGCTATTTTCATATTTTATCTTTGCCTCACGACGTAAAACTTTTCCAACAGGACTTCGAGGCAAGCTGGCGCTGATATGAATCCTTTTTGGAGTTTTTACCGAGTCCAATCGCGATTTAACAAAGGCAATCAACGCCGCTTCATCACTATCAGCTGTTTTTGAGAGCTCAACCGCAGCATGAACGCTCTCACCCCATTTATTATCAGGTAATCCAAATACAACACATTCAACAACATCAGGGTGCTGGCCAAGCACTGCCTCAACATCATTCGGGTATACATTGAACCCACCCGTTATAACAACATCGCGTATCCTGTCCTTAACAAAAACAAAGCCACGATTATCAATTAAACCAACATCACCAGTATGCAACCAACCATCAATGATGGTTTTGGCTGTTTGATCTGGCATTTTATAATAACCCTTCATTACCAAATCGCCAGCAAGAACAATTTCGCCATCCTGTCCCGGGGGTAGTAAGTTACCAGCCTCGTCCATGATGCCAATTTTTGTCATGCAGGTAGCGCGTCCAGTTGATGCATGGTTTTCTGGATCCTGCCAGTCCTCAGCTCGCATACAGATAGCAATTTGCGGCACTTCAGTCTGGCCAAAACAAGTTTCCATAGCGTAATTAAAAATAGGCATAGCCAAACCAACCACATCGGGCCGGATCGCAGCACCACCGATGATAAAATGACGTAAAGATGCCAAATTAACATCGTGAATCCGGTTTTCTTCAAGCATCAGATAACACACTGTTGGCGGCACAAATATTGTTGTTGCTTGCATCCTCTCAATCGCATCCAAAATTGCTGCTGGACTTGGCTGACCCATGAAAAGCTGAGTTCCCCCGACTGCAAAGATTGGCAGGATAATCGTATTGGCGCCATGCGTCATCGGAGCTGCCAGCAGGTGCCTATCATTGGAGTCAAAACCAAAGGCTGCCAGCATAGATGCGATACAGCTATTGAATACACGGTAAGTTTGCATCACACCTTTGGGCATCCCAGACGAACCGCCAGTAAATTTGATTGCTTGTAAATCGTCCGCTTTGCAGGAGAAACGCACAGGCACTTTTCCTCTATTTACTGTGATAAGTTCCATCATATCACTGGTTGCACGGAGCACCTTTTTACCGTCTTTACCGCCAAGAAGATGTGCCGAAACAGAACCAAATTTTTCATCACAGTCCGCATCAAAAATAATGATGCTCGGTTCCGTTAGGGCGATAATTCTATCCAGTTCACTGCGTCCATTGCGTGGATTTAATGGTACCCACACCTTACCAGCTGCAAATGTTGCAAGCCAGCCAAGCAGGTGCTCAAAACTGTTATACGCGCATATACCAACACGTGTCTGTGGTTTTGAATCAATTTTTTGAAGAGCGGCCGCTAAAGCGTTTACCTGATTAGCTAAATTTTTATAGCTAATTATACGCAGCTCTTTCCCGTTACTAATCTCAACCGCAGGACGGTCTGGCCATCGCGCAGCCGCTCGGAAGAAATTGTCTATTGGCATCATACTTTGTGAAATGAGAATTTCCTTTATAAAGAAGGCTTGAAGTAAACAACATTATGACAGGCAATAATGCCATCACGCAAGATCATCAAAGTAATTAAGACAACATGATGTAACCACCGAGTCCCCCGATAGCGATCAAGAACAAGCGGCGGAAAAAGTCCTGCGACAGGTGACCACGTAGTGCCTGCCCAAGCCTCATCCCAATGAGTGCAGGCAACAACGCAGCACAAGATAAAATACCAACATCGACCGGCATCAGATCATGCCGATACAGTGCCAACCCCAATGAGGCAGTAGATGTTGCGAACAGCAAACCCATAGCCTGTACAAACGCATCTTTTGGCAAGCCAATTGCCTGCAAAAACATGACACCGGGAACAAACAAAGTTCCAGTTAAACCTGTTAAAAGGCCATTAATGGCTCCACAGATAGGGCTCAAAACAATTTCCTGACGACGCGACAATTGGGGTGTTTTTCCAATCAGCGCAAACAACGCATATAGCAGCAAGAGCGCCCCAAGACCCCGTTGCAAAAGCGTAGTTTCAAACATGGTAAATAGCTCTGCTCCCAAATGAACCATCGTGACAGCTGTCAACAAAAATGGCCATAGCCGGCGCAATAAAAGGGTGAATTGGCCTCCAACTATTGCTTGCCAAATATTTGTTACAAGCGAAGGCATAACCAGCAACGCCATTGCTGTTGGCAAATTAACAAACAAGGATAAAAGACCAAGGCTGACAGTTGGTAGGCCCAACCCAATCATACCTTTCACAAAGCCAGCAGTACAAAAGGCAAGTGCGATCAAAGTCATCAGCCCTGAATCAACCATATTTATGAACCACAACTGGGATCTGTCTTCGCGCCGCAAAAACAGATTGATGCAATGACCAAATTCGGCGAATGGAATAATACATTATCAAAGAGTGGCAAGAAAGGGATCTTGCGGCAAGCCCCCTTTAAATAAACCCTAAAAAGTTCTGCCTGCAAATTTCTAATCGGTAATAAGCCGGATTACAGTCCGCCGATTCTGAGCCCAGGCTTGAGGCGATGCTCCAAGCATTGCTGGACGTTCCTTCCCGAAGGACTTGGTTTTTATACGAAGACGATCAATACCCTGTCTTACCAAGTGCACCCGCACCGCCTCGGCCCGTTTTTCTCCAAGCGCTAGGTTATAGTCCCGTGTTCCCCGCTCATCACAATGTCCCTCAACCAGAATTCGGGTCGCCGGATTGGCTTTGAGATATTCCGCGACAAGCAATAGCCCATTAATGGTCGGTGTTCGCAGGGCGGCACTATCAACATCAAAATAGCTAAGATGACCATCTATTTTCGTTGCCACATCAACTGGTGACATTGACGCAGCTTGGCTTGCCGCTCCCTGCTGCTGCGATGAGGATGAAGCCGTTTCATTCGGTGCAGAGTTATCTGATGCCAATCCATCAGATACGGGTTCACTTAACAACGTCCCTTCTGCTAAAGGCGCTGCGTCGATCGCGTTAGCTGGACAGGCCATCTGGGCCTGACAAAAACTGCTGTCCTCAAACACGACAACACTACAGCCACCCAGAAAAAGCCCCATCAGGAGAACCATAATTTTTGGGCAGATGGTTTTCATGTTCAGCCACTTACGCTCGCATCAGTGTATATTTCATCTTTTTATCAGGTTAGATAACGACAAGGTTTCATTTTATGATAGCTTATTTACCGCGTTTCCCCACCTTTACTAAGTTTTCTCAGCTTGCCGCATACCAGAAAGACCATTAGCCTTGTGCTTTAGACTTACAAAAAACCGTTATTTGCCGTTACGCAGCATGCCAACAGGAACAAACAAGTAATGAATCTTTTTACAAAACTTCAGCGGCGTGACTCTGCTAACAATCCTATACGTGTTGGCATGATTGGCGCGGGCAAATTTGGCAGCATGTTTCTAGCACAAGCCATCAAGCTTCCCGGCATCCATGTTACCGGCATCACCGACCATAATCCGGCCAAAGCCATCGCGAACCTTTCTTATGTTAACTGGCCAACTGAAGCATACGATGCTACTTCTCTTGATGACGCTATCGCAACCGGCAAAAGCTTTGTTGGTGATAATTGGCAGGCTCTGATTGCTCACCCGGCTATCGATGTGATCGTTGAATGCACTGGTGATCCAGTGGCTGCAGTAGATCATATTGTAATGGCATTTGAGCATGGCAAGCATGTAATTAATGCGACAGTTGAGGCTGATGCATTTTGTGGACTCGGCATAAGCCAAACCGCTGCAGAGGCTGGCGTCATCTATTCAATGGCCTATGGCGACCAACCAGCTCTGACCTGTGAACTGGTTGACTGGGCCCGTACCTGCGGTTTTAACGTGGTTGCAGCTGGTCGGGGACATAAATGGCTGCCAAAATATCGATTTTCAACACCGGAGACGATTTGGAACTATTGGGGATTAACTTCCGAACAAGCCAAACGTGGCCGACTCAATCCAAAGATGTTTAATTCGTTTCTTGATGGTTCTAAACCGGCGATTGAGTCAGCTGCAATTGCCAACGCAACCGGACTTGGCGTGCCAAAGCATGGGCTAGCCTATCCATCTGGTGGCGTTGATGACATCCCGAACCTCATGCGGCCCAAATCAGCCGGCGGTGTTTTGGAAAAATCTGGGCTTGTTGAGGTGATCTCATGCCTCGCCGAAGATGGAACCGAAATTCCGGATGACATTCGCAAAGGAGTTTGGGTCACCATCGAGGGCGAAAATGATTATATCCGCAATTGCTTTGAAGAGTATAAAGTAGCAACGGACACAAGTGGCCGCTACATCAGCCTTTATAAAAAATGGCACCTGATTGGTTTGGAGCTTGGCATATCAATAGCATCAGTGGGACTGCGAGCAGAACCAACAGGTGCTGCCACTTGTTTTAATGCCGATGTGCCAGCAATTGCCAAAGCAGATCTGAATGCTAAATCAACACTGGACGGTGAAGGAGGTTTCACGGTTTATGGTGGAGTTAGGCCAGCAACCATTTCGGTTGCCAACAACTATCTCCCCCTTGGACTTGCAAATCATGTCAAACTTATTAGGCCGTTAAAAAAGGATCAGCCAATTAGATTTGATGATGTCGAGATCGAAACTAGGTCTTCTGCCTATAGGATGCGTGAAAAAACTGTTGCCCTTCTTAGCAGCTGATTTAGATATACTTTTTAGGCAGAAAATATACGTACTCCCCGAGATAGGTTGTTAGCAGACTTGCCCAAATCCGTTAACGTGGCTACAACACTATCGGAACAGAGGAACAGATTTGCCCTGTAAAACTACATTTGATCTAGATACAGATTCGTCCCCTCTTAATTTGAATAACAAAATTTAAAGAAGGAATATTCATGTCAATTACGTTAAAACAGGCTCGTATAATAGCTGAGGCCAGCATCAACAAAGGGCGCGAGCTTAACTTAAAACCACTTAGTGTTGTCATTATTGACCCTCGCACATCTGTTGTCGCCTGTAACTCGGAAGAAGGTGTTAGCCAGATGCGCTGGCGTATCGCGCAAGGTAAGGCAAATGCCGCCATCCAGTTAGGCATGGGAAGCCGTGCCCTTATGGTGCGCGCCGAACAACAGGCGTATTTCATCCAATCAATGAACGGCCTCGCTGACGGCGAGTTTGTGCCAGTCCCCGGCGGTGTTCTTATACATGACACTGGTGGAAATCTATTGGGTGCCGTCGGCATTTCCGGCGATACATCTGATAATGATGAAGCTGCCGCCGTTGCTGGTATTTCTGCAGCTGGTCTAGTTGCTGAAACTGGTTGACACCGAGGCGAAGATCGGCCGGAGCCTTTTAAGCTAAGGAATATAAGATCGCACAAGTTTTTATTTGGATATATCCTGAAAGGTTGAGCTAAATTCGTCGCGAAGTATATTTTTCTGTACCTTACCCATTGTATTGCGCGGCAAGCAATCAATCACAAAAAGTTTGCGCGGCAGTTTAAACCTTGCAAGCCTCTGCCTTAGCATCTCGTCAATCGCATTAAGATCCAACGACTGGCCATACTCAGTCACGAGAAGCGCTATAACGCTCTCACCAAAATCTGGATGCGGTGCACCTATAACAGCACTTTCCAAAACACCTGGCAAATCATCAAGAACAAGCTCAATTTCCTTTGGGTAAATGTTATATCCACCCGAGATAATTAAATCCTTACTACGGCCAACAATCTGCAAATAGCCAAAGTCATCGATACGACCAAGATCGCCAGTGATAAAAAATCCATCTTCACGTAG
>MDSZ01122797.1_pt1 | contig 10596 bp, 2 predicted proteins | sample 811201 | NCBI WGS metagenome assembly MDSZ01 (sample SAMN05326647, study PRJNA326480) | marine metagenome | isolation source: seawater | place: Indian Ocean: North | collected 2010
CAGACATTAACGGAATGAGGATGCAGGATGATAATGGGGTTGATATGTTTGGGTTGGTTTCGGAGGCACCGACTCGCGGATCTAAGGAGTATTTTTCACCGACAGTATCACCATATCAAAACCTTCTACCTGGTGCGTTTTCTAAAGGTTATTCAGCGGGTGCAACAAGGCTAAAGAATAATCAGAATCTAACGTATGATCAGAAGTTAGCAGAACTTAGGGAGTGGGTTACTTTTGACGCTATGAACAACCCATCTGTTGTGGCAACGGCTAGATCTCAGTTTGCACAGAACTACGGGGAGGATGTATTTGAATCATACCTAGCAACAGATCAACAAAAAGGCGCAGGACAAGAGGGTTATATACCTATAGATATGCGTGAGTATATTGATGAAACGATGCGGTTCCTAGAGGGTAACCTAATGGAGACACCAAGTAAAAAAGAAGAAAAAGGTCCATCTGTATTCCCGTCGTCTGCAGAATTTAAAATTGATGATTTCGTTAAACCTGGATCTGGTTTTGTTGGTCCGATTTTACCAGGATCTGAAGATAAAAATGATAAATTTGGTAGCGGAATAAGCAGCCTTATGGTTCCTAGGTCTGGTGTAGGTAAGTCAACATTAATGGTTGAAAGTTCATATATACCTCAAAGTAGCAACGATCCAAGAGCAAGAGAGGTTAGCGATCAATACAAGGTTTTAGGCGTGGCTGTAGACGAAAGCGGTTCTAATAATTTATTTGTACGTGCAGAAATGTACGTCGAAGAAGATATAGACGCTTTAGATCCTGCATATGCAGCTACACTACAGGGTTACGACATAAACGCAGATGGCAAAACAACAAACGTAAAAAAGGTTGTAAACATTGTTGTACCAGCTATTACAGCAGAAGGACAGACAAACAACGAATACATAAGTATACTAGCTCAAATAGGTTTTAGCGCAGGAGTAAAAGACGGGGAAAGAAAAGAGGCAATACAGAAGGGATTAGAGGTATTGAAGATGTTTAATGATAGTGAAGCGCAGATCTTTGCATCCCAACCTACCCCTTAATTTAGTATATTTGTAAAAAATAACGCATATGGCGAGTAAACTTTCACAAGATGATAATAAATTCATCGACGACTTATTGAACGATAAGCAATCTTTTTTTTTTAAAAGGAGCGCCAAAAAGAAAGTCAATGCAAGAAGGGGGTCACGTAGACCTCTACGACCAGGTTGTAGATTCGGGTTCGAACTATCAGTTCATTTCGGAGGATTCTTTATTGAATACGGTTCCTATAGATTTGGACTTGGGTATACCAGAACAGATAGATCTAAGTGAAGATTATAATTTTATAACTCAACAATACAACTGGAACGATCTAGACCCGTTATTTGGTCTTGGTAATTACGTATCGGACCGTAATGCATGGCAAGATAATCCAGACTATAACGTAGGTGGATACTTAGATCCATCTTACCAACCAGTAGTGCCTAATCAAGAACACTACGACAATACAATAAGCGAAATTGTGGGGCCTGCCCCAACAGCTCCAGAACCTCTTGATGAAGGACTTATTAGTTTGCTACCTCCAGAAAGCAGACAATACAGAATTGATCTTTACAATAATTCTGTAATAAAGTACAATGAGGATCTTGAGGTATACAAAACCAATCTTGATAGCGCTGACAATCAATACAATAAAGAGTTTGTTCAACCTTTTAATGAATATGTACAGGCGGTTAATAACGACCACGAAAGAAACATAAGGTTGGATATGCAGGGTAAAAATGCATTAAGCTATATATTCAGGATAGCGAGTCAGGAGAGTATTGATAAAATGCTTCAGCAAGACGATGAGGGTAATTACATGAATCTTACTCCATTTGGAAAGATGGATCTTGGACTTTTAGAGTTAGCACCGATTAATTATGCCCCCTTTAAATTACCTAACGGTGAGATTTTAGATAGAGGCAACATACAGCTTGGAGACCTATATCAAGGTAGCGCAGAAGATTTTTCTGAAATGATTAGGGCTAGTATAGATGAGCAGTTTATATCAGATAGGCAGGATGAAATCAATTCAGAAATTAATGTTTTAAATGAAGCTTTAGAGAAAATATCAAACGCTAGAAGCGGACAAGAAGCTTCGTCTATTGTAAGCGGTCTAGATACAACCCTTAGAGATGGTAGCGAGGGAAGTATAGAAGAAAAAATAAAGGAGTTGCAAGAGTCTAGCAGTGATTCTCAAATTATAGAAGACCACATACCTTTATACTCTCGTAAGTATTTTGAGAACTATGTTTTCGCTAACTTGATGTTAAGTGAAGACGAGTGGAGAAAATCTATACTAATGTCTAGAGGTCTAGCTGACGATCCAAATATAGATATGGAGGCTGCAGGATTCGGTACATATAAAGATTATGTAGCTACAATTGAGAAAAAAATATATGCAGATTTATTATACAGTAAAGAGGGATCTGAGTTTGCTCAAGCTGTAGGTATGCCCCACTTTGGGCTTGTGCTTGATGAAGACGTAGCCGTTGGTGAAAGAAACTCTAGGTTTGCTGACGCAGCTTTAAGTTGGAGACAGGGCGTTAATCAACTTGAAGGCATGATAGACGCTACTGGCGCGACTTATGAGCAGATTTCAAATCTTGGTATTCCAGGAGTTGGCGCTGGATCTTATGTGGGTTTTTCTCCATTCCTTAATACAATTGATTTTACTATAGGGGCCTTTAACTATTACGTAATGGGTGGTAGTGAGGATCTTACAGATGAAAATCAAGCTATAAGAGATGCACTATTTGAGAGAGATCAAGAAAGAAGTAGAAGAATTTCTGAACTAGAATCGCAAAAAACACAGTTTGCAGTTACGGGCCAGCAACTAGATCTTTTAGGATCGGATGCAATACTTAACGAAGGCACTCGTGTAGAACATATTTCTTCTATATATAATCAGGCTAGAAGAGATATGGTGTTTAGTGAACAGATAAATCCTGCGATACAGTCTATGCCTACGTCTCTAGCTGTAATGAGTGTAGCATTAGCAACATCTATACCTACTGGAGGTAGTAGTTTGGTTGCAGCTGGAGCTGGAGGATTAACTATGGGGACTCTTGTAACAAACAGAACGTATTATGACAGTTTTAGCAATCCTATATTCTATGAAAAAAATCCAGATGGAAGTATAAATTGGGATAAATCTAAAATATCAGAAACAGAAAGACATGCTATGTCATTTATGCATGGTGGTGCAGAAGGATTGGGTGAGGGTTTAGGTACTTTAGTAACATTTGGTGTAGGAAAATTTGCTCTTACTCCTGCTAAGTTTTCTCCCTACAGTATATTTAAAGGCTCTCCAGGTGCTGTCGGAGTAACAAAATTTAGTGGAGGTAGAAAGCTTTTAGATTATGGATTTGGATTAACCTACTCTGTAGGTCTTGGAGCTGGAGAAGAGTTTATAGCAGAGGGCGCTACAGGTGTTTCTCAGATGGCTATAGACTCATACTTCTCTGGGGAAACATATACAACGGCTCAGTATGCTGAGAGGTTTATGAAGGACGGTAAGATAGGAGCTTGGGCTGGTGGAGGTATGACTGGAGGGTCATACAACATAGGTGTGGCTAAGGCAAATCTTTATGAAAAGAATTTTGCACCTGAGGTGTATTCTCAAAAAGTATTTGACACATACACTAACCAATTAACGTCAAGCGGTTTCTTTTTTAACGGAGTTGATAAATCAAAACTTAAACAGCTTAACGAAACTTTAGCCACCATACGTAAAGAAACAGCATCGGGTGGTACTTTTATGAATCTTACCGATGTACAAAAAGATGCGGTTAAGCTAGCTACAGAACTTACAGAAGAACTAAATACATCTCAAGTAAGAGATGGGCTTCTTTTGCAAAACTTATACGATTCTGGAAGAGGGGATCTTGTTGCAGAGGTTGTAGCCATAGACAACCGCCTACTTTATTTAAACTCTATATTATCAGAGTACACTCAAAATGAAAATGGACAGTGGTTTGATAGCGAGGGAAATCCTGCAGAAGATCCTACAAGTATGGAGCTTTACAAGGCTGGTCAGCTTCTTTCAGAAACAACAAAAGAACAATACAGAGCTGAGATGAAGACGCTTCAGGATAGAATGGATCTTATAAGAACCATGGCTGAAGCTGACTTTATACACTCACCAGACTACACTCCAGCAGCTAGAGAAGTAGGTGTGGGCAACTGGAGGGAGAACGAATACTACAGCACAGAGGATGGAGCAAATGCATACTCAGAGGTTGTATACGACCAAGAGAAAGGTGAGGTTCAAGGTAATGTTAACCAAGAATATTCTGATATTATAAACAGGTATTCAGAAGCTGCTGCTGGACAGGCTAAAATAGTGCAGCACACTACAAGAGAATCTATGCTTGCTGTAACAGGAGATGCATCAGCTCTTGCATTCTACAAAGAAGCTACTATAGAGGAAAGAGAAAGCGGTGAGATAGATGAGCTTCATGTGTATGTAGGAGAGGGTCAATCAGTGGAAAGTCTAGAAAGAGAAATGATTCACGAGTTTGGTCACTTCGCTTTTAGGGATATTGTTGCAGACAAAGAGACAAGAGAAAATTTAGTTTCTCAAATATTAGAGATAGATAACGACAACGTAAAGAATACAGTTAATCAAGTTAGAGAAGCTTACCCTGATGTTAGTCAAGAGGTTCTTGAGATAGAGATAATAAATCACTTCATGCAGGACGTTGCTACTGGAAAGCTAAGTCAGAAAGATATTACGCAAGGCTTTGAGTCGTGGGGTTTGAATATAATGAACGCAGCTGGTAAGCTAGGTGTAACTAGCAGCGATGCCATACTTAGGAATAAAGATTCTGTTGTTAAACTTGCCGCTAAGTATAGCAACTTTGTAACTAGAAATGGAGGTATTACAGGTATAAGAACTCCTGGTCAGGCACAAGCTGCTAAAACACAAAGACAAGCTGAAGCTGCTATGCAACAGTCTGAAACATCAGATGGTGCTGGATTGGCTGCAAAAAAGTTTAATTACCTTAATAACACCAAGATATACTACAAAGAAGTGGTGTTCAAAGAAGGTAGAGACGGTATAACTAGAGTTTCATCTGTAAGAGAAAGAACTGCAGACCTAAGCGACTACAATCACTTTAGAAACCTGTACGCTAAACTGACAGGTAACGGTGTAGCTCCTGATAGAATGCAGGATATTTATTTTATAAAGGACGGTAAGAGATTTGATGTAAGACCTCCAAGGCCTAAGACAAATAAACAAGGTGAGGTTTTACGAATGGAGGTTCCTAAAAGGATGACCTACAATGAAAGAAAGCTTGCTATAGCTTTAGAGACGCAAGAGTATGAGGATATGTTGGCTCAAGAAAGAGCAGATCTTATGACGGAAGTTGGAGATCTTTGGAGAAACAATGATAAATCGATTAGTTCTTATACTAACTTTCTTGATTTCAATCCTACAATAAGAGGTGAATTTGATTTGGGTCCTAGATCTAGAACTATCGAGTCGATAAACTCTGACATAGAAGATTATGTTATTGCAAAACAAAACATACAAGCTCTTATAGATTCAGATATAACAGAAGATGATCTTAAAGCTTTAGCAGGAAGAGGTAGCGTAATTAGTAGGAGTGAGCACCCTAACATATTTAATATGATGGGGTTACGTAAAGCAGAAACACATACACAAAAGGCGGACCGCCTCGCTAACAGCATGGAAGGTAAAGGTGCTGTATGGCAGCTACTACCAAAAGATTCACCTTCTTATGAGAAGCGTATACCTGATTTAAGATTAGCTACGCCTGCTGAACTGCAGTATGCATCAGATAGGTTTGACAGAATAGAGGATGAACCCTTAGATGGTGATAGACTTGATATCGACGCGTCAGAACCTACAGGATTAGCTGCAAGATCTATAAATTATGACAAGAGAAAAGCTATATTTAAAAGCGTTACTGCTGAAAACTTTAATGATTTTGTAAATGGCAAAATAAAATCTGGTAGCATACAGAGTTTTGAAGACCTTAAGAATTTAATGAGAGAGGCTAATATGCTTGACTCTACAGGAAAGCTTCAGATGAGCCTTCATAATGTAGACAGGACAATGGTCGGTCCTGGGTCGCTGCCTGTACATGGCGATACTTTTAACTTTCATTTATCTGGAGGGCCTATGGGTAACTCTGTTGCAGCTATACAAGGTGGTAATGTTGGTCATAATACTACAACAAGACAGTCTAGCATTAACATTACAACTTATGCAGACAAAGCAAAACAAAATAACAATACATACTTATTAGCCCTTAAATTACTCTCAGAAGAAAACAGTTTTGGTAACCCTCAAGTATTTAAGATTGCTGTTCAGTACTCTTTACAGTATTTACAAAATGAAAAAACACCAGAAGCTACACAAGATGCTCTTATTGAAAGTTTAAATTCTTTCTTTAATAATAAATCTTACGTAGCTGGATTAAGAACTACGAAAGAAGACGCTGAAAAAGTAATTAGTTTGTTAGGTAAAAAGTTTCAACCATTTGGAATGGTAGATGGCGTAACCATGCAAACTGGATCTATGCAGATAAATTCTAGACAAGGACTAATTAATTTCTTGCAAGAAATATCAAATGCATCTTTAAATGAGATCACATCCAATACCAGCTTTGCAGACAGAGCTTCTCTAGCAGGAAGATTCTTTAAAACTAGGGTAGGCTTATCTGCTCAACCTGGATTTGTAAGTCAAGAACAGTTTTTAGATGCGGTAAATCAGAGTGAGTACAAAGGTGTAGAGAATGGAGCTGTTGTTAATGCAACACTAATGGACGTTAATAACACAAACTTACATGGAATTAAGGGTGTGTCAGGTCACTTAAAAGGTGTTGGAGCTGACGCTCTTTCAGAGTCTACATCATACGATTTTGGAGTTACTGGACACATAACAACATTCCACTTTGAAAAGCCTATGTCTAATGAATCTGTGGATGGCATGCATGCTAGACAGCAAACTACTGGTGCTTTCTTAGCGTCACGTAGACTGCCAGGTAGAATACATACAGAAGGTGTTTCAGCGTGGGAAAAGTCAACACCGACCGCTTACGGAGCAGTGCTTCAAAGGCTTGCTACAAGATTCCAAGATAGATTTAGTGATGTATTACTTCTTCAGCAAGACATAGAAGTTTTCAGAGGAAGTAAAGTTCCTGAGTCTCAAGACTTTGAGATGGCTATGGATATTATGTATGGTAAGGTTCGTACAGATCTAGAGGCTTTAGAAGTTGTTCTCGCAGAAATACAGAGCTCAATGAAGTCTGCAAACCTTACAGCAGAGCAGGTGTCTGACTATCTATATGCCAAGCACGCAGAGGAGCGCAACAAAAAGATAGAGAGCACTAGACCTGAGATGAAGGATGGCTCTGGTATGACCACAGAAGAAGCTGGGGAGATAATAGAAGAGCTAGAAACTCCAGAAATGGTAGCCATATCTAAAATGGTGTATTCAGTAATTGAAAACACACGTAAGACCATGGTTCAGTCTGGACTAGAAACCTCACAAGTTATAGAAGTTTGGGAAGGATTGTATAAAAACTACGTGCCTCTTAGCGGGTTATCTGCAGATGAAATAGACGGAAACAACTCATCGTACCCAACAGGCGGTGCTGGTATGGCCATCTACGGTAAAACCACAAAAGCTGCAAAGGGTAGAGCAAGTAAAAGCGGGGTAAACCTTATAGCCAATGTAATTATGCAGAACGCTATGGTACAGCAAAAGGCTCGTAAAAACCAGGCCATGATGTCTCTGTACAATCTTGTGAAGAACAATCCAAACAAGGAGGTGTGGGGTATATTCTCTACAAAAAAACCTATGCAAAAAACCAACAAAGAGGGTAAAAGGGTTAACATGAACGAGTTTGAAATGAAGTCAGACAGACGCATGGTACCTATAAGGGTGAACGGAGAGCAACACTTTATCTTTTTCAAAAAATCAGACTATGCAGATGCTTTAAACGGCATGACTGAAGAGAAATTATCTAGAGTATTTAAGGTGATGTCAGGTCCTATGACATTTATGCGTAACGCATTTACGCAGTACAACCCGTCGTTCTTTGTGGGTAACTTCTTTAGAGATATACACGGGGCGGTCTTTAATGTTATGTCTGAGATTGAGAGAGAAGGCGGTATCCTTCAGGGCTACGACATTAATACTAAAAAGTTTACTTCATCTCTTGTTAAAAGGTCATTCTCTGTGCTTGGACACTTATTTAAAGATAGTGCTTTTAGCAGAGAGATGAGTCCAGAGCTGAGAGAGTATCTTACAGAGTGGGAGGCTGCAGGCGGTAGAACGGGATTCTCTTATTCTGAAAGTATAAACAATGTAATAGAAAATCTTAGGGTTGATGCAGAAACTCCAGGTAAAGTCAAGGCTGCTACACAATATGCTTTTTCAAAACCAAAACAATTCTTCCAGTATGTAGCTAATGTAAATGAAGCGTTTGAGAATAGTATAAGGTTAGCTGCGTATATAGAGGCTAGAGAAGCAGGGGTAACTAAGCAAAGGGCAGCCCAGCTATCTAAAAATATCACCATAAACTTTAACAAGTCTGGTGAATTGGGACCGTCTCTTAATCAGACATTCCTGTTCTTTAACGCTGCGGTGCAAGGTGCTACCAGATTTAGCAGAACATTCGCAACATTAAAAGCAGAACTACCAAACAACCCAGACGAAACTACAAGCTGGAAAAATAGAGTTACAAGTGCACAAAAACTTGCAGCTGGTATGGTTTTACTTTCAGGACTTCAGACGATATTAAATATGTCTTTATCTGGAAGGGATGATGATGGAGAATTGTATTACAATAAAATACCAGAGTATAAGAAAGAGCGAGGATTTATTATATGTTACGGATCAGGGCCTAATGACTACATCTCTATACCTTTAGGTTACGGTTACAATATGTTTAACGTCTTCGGTATGTTGCTAGCGGAGGTATCTGCAGGTGCTAGACATTACGACGACGCTCTTGTTGACTTCTCCTTATCTGCTTACAGCGCGTTCTCCCCTATAGCAATGGGTAACACCGACGAGATTGGACCAGCAATTTTAAAGTCACTCACTCCAACAGTAGCAAAGGCTCCTTTAGATGCTTTCGCTTGGAACGAAACATATTTTGGTGGTAAAGTTTTCCAAGAGCAGTTCCCGTTTGGAGCTGAGACTCCAGTATCAACAATGTCGTTTAGGTCACCAGATGTTGTACAGGATTTATTTGTAGGATTGCATGAAATGACTGGAGGTAGAACGTATATTGACGGAACTCTTGAGATTAATCCAGATCCTTATTACTACATAGCTTCATCATATTGGGGCGGAGCTGGTGATTTCGTAATGGATGTAACTACCTTAGGTAGAAGTGCTTACGTAACTGGAGCTAGAAAGTATAACGCTCTTATAAGTACTAGAACTAACGAAGAATTTATAGAAACTCTATTTAAGACCCCTCAAGAAGATAGGCCAGTTATAAGATTCAATGATGTGCCTATTGTTAAAACTATATATGGTGCAGGAGCGTCTAGGTTTTATGACTTTGATTTATACGAAAAGAATGTATACGAGGTTTTACAATTCGATAAGGAACTTCGTAAAGGTACTGTTGAATCAAGACAAGGGGTTGACTTTACGGGGATACAAGCTTTAAAGAAAGAGTATCTAAAAGTAGAAGAAGCTTTAAAAGTTATAAGAGAAGAAAAGAAAAAAGCTAGGGATATTGAAGACTATATTGATAGAAGCAACAGAGCGTACCAACTGCAAGAAGCTGAGCGTCAGTTAGTAACTATATTCAATGCAAAATATTATCAACTAAGAGGTCAATACCTCGATCCAAAACCACAAGGATTTATACCTATAAACGATATTAGAAAAATACTAGGAACAGATGAGTAAGAAAAAAATTAAAGACACCAAGCTTGGATCTTGGTTAGCAGAAAAAGCACCGCAAGTATTAGGTGTTGTTGGAGACCTTCTACCAGACAGCGGTGGATTAGGCGTAGTAAAAAACCTTATAGATAAAGACGATACTGTTGACTCAGCTGAGGCTCAACAAAAAATAGATGCAGAGGTTAGGTTTCAGGAGAATGTAACAGAGCGCTGGAAGGCTGACATGGGCAGCGATGTTAAGCTGGCTAAACTTATACGCCCTGTTACACTCATATGCCTTATGGCTATGTTTATGGTTACCATGATGATCGACAGCATGGACAACGTAGCCTTCAACGTGAAGGATTCATATGTATCCCTACTTGAGCTGTTAATGTTGACCGCTTTCGGTGCATACTTTGCAGGGCGTACTATCGAAAAGAAGTCTAAAGGATAATCAAGGGCACGTTATTTGTATAATAGGTAGTGACTTTAGGGCACCAACCTTATTTTTAACCGTCACCTTAGGGGACACAAACATAACAATATGACACATTTATTATTCAAGGACATGCAACGCAGTCCGCTAGACATTCTTGTAAAGAATTTCTTTGACAAAGATTCCGTTTTTGACAGACCTACAAGACAGGTTGTCACACATCCAATAGACGTTTACGAAACAA
>MDSZ01017409.1_pt1 | contig 10595 bp, 10 predicted proteins | sample 811201 | NCBI WGS metagenome assembly MDSZ01 (sample SAMN05326647, study PRJNA326480) | marine metagenome | isolation source: seawater | place: Indian Ocean: North | collected 2010
CACCACGTTGATAGGCTGGATGTGGAAGCGCAGTAATGCGTGCAGCTGACCAGTACTAATAGCTCAATTGGCTTGATTTATGCACTGATAAAAATTTTTAGTTGAAGATACAGATTAAATATATGATACAAAGTTAATGAAATTTATTTTGGGATCTGCAAACTTTGGTACGCCTTATGGAATTTCAAACTCAAGTAAAAAGATTAGTAAAACCGAAATTAGAGAGATCCTAGATTTAGCTAAACAAAACAAAATATCCCAAATAGACACAGCTTTTAATTATAAAAATTCCGAAAAACTAATAGGAAATTTTATAAAGAAAAAAGATTTTACTATAATAACTAAGTTACCAAAAATTGGAAAAAAAATTAGCTTGGTTCAAAAATCTGTGCTTCAAAGTTTAAAAAGGTTAAAAAGAAAACAAGTTTATGGAGTGCTGGTACATTCTTTAGAGGACCTTAAATCACCAAACATAAAAAAAATATTTTTAGAATTAGAGAAACTTAAAAATAAAAAAATTATTAAAAAAATCGGCGTTTCTGTTTATTCTGAAAAAAATTTAGCAAATATAATTAAAAAATATAACATTGATATTGTTCAATTTCCTGCATCAGTCTTTGATTTAAGATTTCTAAAAAAAAATCTGTTCCTTAGACTAAAAAGAAAAAAAATAAAGATTTTAACTAGATCTATTTTCTTGCAGGGCATTATTTTTCTAAATAAGCAAGTAATAATGAATAAATTTGGAAAACACTCTAAGCATATAATAAAATTTAAAAAAGATTTTAATAATGATACTAATAAAATGATCAATTATTGTTTAAGTTTTGTAGAAAATTTCAAACATATTGATGGTATAATAATTGGTGTAAATAGTTCTAGAGAGTTAGTGCAAATTTTGAATAATAGTAAAATAAAAATAAAAATAAAAAATTTTAATAAGTATTCTATTAAAAGTGAAAAAATCTTAAAACCTTATAATTGGAATAAAATAATATGAGGATCAAAAAGAGTAATAAATTTTGGAAAAAAGCAAAATTGTATATTCCAGGAGGTAATATGATTTTTTCAAAAAGACCAGAGTTGATGTCTCCTGGTAATTGGCCTGTATATTATAAAAAAACAAATGGATGTGAGATTGAGGATATTGATGGAAATACATATTATGATCTATCATTAATGGGAGTAGGCACAAATATTCTTGGATATAGAAATAAAACTGTAGATAAAAAAGTCATTAAGGTTATCAAAAATGGAAATATATCAACCCTTAACAACCTCTATGAATTTAAATTGGCAAAGTTATTAATTCAAATTCATCCTTGGTCCCAACAAGCAAAGTTTGCAAGAACAGGTGGAGAAGCAAATGCAATAGCTATAAGAATTGCAAGAGTAGCAACAAATAATGGTAAAATAGCAGTTTGTGGTTATCACGGATGGCATGATTGGTATTTGGCTGCAAACATCAGTAATAAAAATAATCTGAATAAACACCTTCTTAAAAATATCCCAGTAAATGGAGTGCCTAAAGAGTTAAAAAAAAATATTTATACTTTCGAATTCAATGATTTTGATAAAATTAAATATTTAGTCGAAACAAAAAAAGTAAAAATAATTAAAATGGAAGTGCAAAGAAATATTGAACCTAAAAATAATTTTTTAGCCAAGGTAAGAAAATTATCAAATAAACACAACGTAATTTTGATTTTTGATGAATGCACTTCTGGATTTAGAGAAACTTATGGTGGACTACATAAGAAATATAAAGTTAATCCTGATATGGCTATATTCGGAAAAGCTATTGGAAATGGTTATCCAATAAATGCGATAATTGGAAAAAAAAAAATTATGATGTGTGCAGAAAAAACGTTTATTAGTAGCACATTTCTTAGTGAGGCAGTAGGTCCTGCTGCAGCAATAGAAACTATTAAATTTATGAAAAGAAATAAAACTTATAAAAAAATTAAAAAACTAGGGAAATTGATAAAAAAAAAATGGATAGAAATATCACAAAAAAATAAATTACCTATAGAAGTATTTGGGCTAGATGGAATTCCAAAATTTAAATTTATACATAAAGACAGTAATTATTTAAAAACTATTCTAATATTTGAGATGTTAAAGAGAGGTTTCTTGACCTCAACGGCAATTTATTTATCAAATGCACATACTGATAAAATAATAAAAGATTATTTAAAAAATCTAGATTATGTTTTTAAAAAAATATCATTATTAATCAAAAAAAATAATTATAAAAAAATGTATAAAATAAAAGAAGCGAGTGAAGGTTTTGGAAGACTTAATTAATGAATACAGAGGAAATTTATCAAAAACTTTATCAAAACTCTGAACAGGGTCAAAAACTAGGAATTGATTATCCAACGGAGGCTTTAGTAATTTTTATAAGTAATTTAAGAAAAAATAAAAAAAATTATTTTGATGATTACAATAACGAAAAATCTTCAAAAAAAAATTTTAAAGGAAAAGCTTTAGAAATTGGTTTTGGTTCAGTTGCAAATTTAAAAATGATTCAAGAAAAAGGTTTTTCTTGTTATGGTACTGAAGTTTCACTAGAAGCAATAAAAAGGGCAAAAAAATTTACAAAAAATATTAAATTTAAAAAGCTTAAAAATAGCAAGCTTAACTATCCAAAAAATAATTTTCATTTAGTTGTTGGTTTACAAAGTATTTATTATAATTTAAATATTAAAAAATTTTTAGAAAAGGAAGTTTTTAGAGTTCTTAAACCAGGTGGAAAATTTATATTTTCTTTTTTTTCTAAAGAGCATAGTTATCAAAAATATATTGAAAAGGACGATAAAGGTATAAGTTATTTTAGTAAAAAACATCCAAACAAGAGACTTGTAGGTGCCAAGTTATACTCGCCAAAAAACAAAAAAGAATTGTTAGATAAATTCAAGATTTTTAAAAAAGTGAGATTATTTACTACAAAAAGCGACCAAACCATGTTTAATGAATGTTGGTGGTATGTTGTTGGAGAAAAATAAATTACTTGAAAAAAATTGTTTATATATTTGCTTTGCAGACAGTAATATTGGTGTTGGTCATTTATTTAGAAGTCAAATTTTAGCAAAAAGTTTAAAAAAATATGGCTGGACCAATTTTTTATTTGGTCCAAATATAACTCAAAAAAAGAATATAAAAAAAAAATTGTTCAAGAATATAGTTTATTTAAAATCAATAGATAAAACAAAACTCTTAAAAGAATTAAATAAAAATATTTTTAATATTATAGAAAAAAATAAAATAAATTTAATTATTATTGATAGTTATTTAATAAAAAACAATTTTCAAAAAAAGATAAGAGATAAATTAATATTTAAAATTAACAATAAAAAGACAATTAATAAATATTGTGATCTGGTATTAGACTATTCATTTAATTTAAAAACAATTAAAAATAATCCAAAATATTTGATAGGTCCTAAATTTTGTTTGTTAGAAAATAAAATAATTAAAACAAAAGTAAATAAAAACAAAAAAGTTTTAATTACATTTGGTGGATCAAATCTATTACCACAAGTTAAAAAGACAATTCAAGTTTTAAAAAAAGTATTGCCAGACTATAAAGTATATGTATCCACACCGTCATTAGATTTTTATAAAATTTTAAGAAATAAATTAATTGATGTAGAAATAGTATTATCTTCCAGCTTATCAAAATTATTAAATAGTTATAAATTTAAATTTATTATTTCATCAGCAGGACATTCATTATATGAACTAATATTTAATAATTACCCATCTATATTCGTAGGGATATCCAAAAATCAATTTAAAAATATTAATTATCTAGAAAAAAAACGTGGAGCAAAAGTGTTATTATATAAAAAACATTTATTCAAGGAAGAATTAACTGCATTTTTGGAACAATACAAACAAAATAAAAAATTTTTTAATATCAATAAGAAAATATCAGCAAAAATCAATTTTAATGGAGGTGAAGAAGTAGCTAAAATTTTAGACTTAAGATTTTTCAAAACTCTTTACGAATATCTTCCAGTGCTTCAAACTAAAAGATTAAAATTAATACCGTTATCTAAAAGAAATTTATATGAATTATATTTTTTAAGAAAAAAAATTTCAAAAAATAAAATGTTTTTTAAAGAACGTAATTTATTTTCTAAAAAAGAACATTTGAAATGGTTTAAAGATTATTTTGAAAAAAAAAGAATTGATTATTTAATATTTGAAAAAAAAGCTAAAGAATTTATAGGAAGTTTACATTTCAAAATTCATTCAGATGAATTAGAATTGGGAAAATTTATTGCTAATCCAAGATTTTTAGGAAAAAAATATGGTTTAGAAGCTTCAAATAAATGGATTAAATTTGGAATTAATAAATTGGGCTATGAAAGAATAATTGCAATAACTTCAAAAAAAAATGCTATTAATGTTAACTTAAACAAAAAATTAGGCTTTAAAAAAATTCATAATATTACCAATCTATGGCTAAAAATGATCTACAAATGAATATAGGAAAAAATTTTAAACCTTTTATAATTGCAGAAATATCTGCTAATCATAAAAAATCAATTAACAGAGTCTTTAAAATGATTGATGAAGCTAAAAAAGCAGGAGCTTCAGCAATAAAATTACAATCCTATAAAGCAGATACAATTACACTTAATATAAGAAGTAAAAATTTTTTTATAAAAGACAAAAAAAGTTTGTGGAAAAATAAATACTTATATGATTTGTATAAAGAAGGTGAAACACCATGGGAATGGACCACTAAAATATTCAAATATGCAAAAAAGAAAAAAATAATTTGTTTTAGTACTCCTTTCGATGAAACAGCAGTTGATATGTTGGAACAAGTAAATTGTCCTTTGTATAAGATTGCTTCATTTGAATTAACCGACCATATTTTGTTAAAAAAAGTTGCAAAAACAAAAAAGCCAATAATATTATCTACTGGAATGGCGACAAAAAAAGAAATTAAAGAATCTTTAAGTATTTTAAAAAAAAATGGCTCAAAAAAAATTATAATATTAAAATGTACAAGTGCCTATCCAGCACAAACAGAAAATTTAAACTTATCAACTATACAAGATATGAAAAAAACTTTTAAATGTTGTGTAGGGTACTCGGATCACTCAAAAGGTATTACAGCTGCAACAACCGCAGTCTCCCTTGGGGCCGATGTAATTGAAAAACATTTTACTTTATATAAAAATGATGGTGCACTTGACTCTCAATTTTCTTCTGATCCAGTTGAATTAAAAAGTTTAATTAAATCTTGTAACAATGCTAAAAAAGCACTTGGTGATATTAAATATGGCCCAACAACTCAAGAAAAAAATTCAATTAAAAAAAGGAGAAGTTTGTTTTTTATAAGCAATCTTAAAAAGGGTGATATCATTAAAAAAAAAGATATTGGATCTTTTAGGCCGGCACTTGGTATTGAAGTAAAATACTACGATAAAATAATAGGAAAAAAATTAATTAAAAAAACAAAATATGGTCAGCCAGTTAAAAAAAATTTTTTCTCAAAATAAAAAAAAAAAAGTAGGAATTATAATTGAGGCTAGAAGCAACTCTTCCAGACTGCCCAATAAGCATTTTTTAAAAATATTAAACAAAACGATGTTAGAGCATTTAATTTATAGATTAAAGAATATTTCAAATGTAGACGTCATCGTTATCGCAACTACAAAAAACAGAGAAGATGATAAGATTTACGAGTTAGCTAAAAAAATAAATGTAGAGGTATTTAGAGGAAGTGAAAATAATGTTACTAAACGAGTTCTCAAAGCTGCTCAAAATTTCAAGTTAGATATTATTTGTGAGATAACTGGAGATTGTCCTATTATTGATCCTTTTTTAGTAGAGCAGTTGATCGACACTTATTTGCTTAATTCAAACAAGATAGATTATATTAGTAACTCACAATTAGGTTTACCGAATGGCATGGGTTGTCAGGTTTTTTCAAAAAAGATATTAGCTGAGTCATACAAAAATATTATAAGAAAAGATGAGCTAGAATATGTAACTCTAAACATAAAGAGAAATCCAAAAAAATATAAACAAATTTATGTTTTGCCCCCACCAAATCTATCATGGAGTAAATTAGGTGTAACCTTGGATGAAAAAAGTGATTATTTTCTTTTAAAGAAAATTATCATTAGTTTTAAAAATAAACCTTTGTTTAGTTGTGATGATGTAATCAAGCTACTTAGAAAGAACAAAAAATGGCTTAAAATAAATTCGAGAGTTAAAAGAAAAGAGGATTATATAAAAATTTAATTAAAATGATAACTATAGCCTCAAGAGATGCTGGTGGTGCTGAAATATTATCAAGTTGGGTTTTAAATAATCCTGGAAAATATAGATACTACTTAAGTGGCCCAGCAATAAAAATTTTTAAATCAAAAATTAGAAAAATAAAAATATCAAATTTGAGACAATGTGTTAATTTTTCAGATACAATATTAAGCTCAACTGGATCAAGTTTTGAAATAAAAGCTATCAATAAATTTAAACAAAGTGACAAAAAAACAATCGCATATTTAGATCATTGGGTTAATTACAAACAAAGATTTTTGATTAATGGTAATTTTATTAAAGTTGATGAAATTTGGGTAAATGACGATCAAGCTTATAAAGAGGCTAAAAAATATTTTAAAGACATAATTATAAAGAAAAAAAAAAATTATTTTCTAACTCACTTGATTAAAGAAGTTCAAAATTGTAAAAATAAGAGAGATAGTATCCTTTATTTAGCTGATAACAAAAAAAATTTAAAGAAAAGAAATATTGGACTATCGATTTTTAAAAGTTTTTTAAATAATATTTATTATAAAAAGTATTTTAAAAAAAATATCAAATTAATCATTAGAGTGCATCCAAATGAAGATCCAATTAAATATAAAAAAAGTTTTAAAAGAAACAATCTAATTGAAATAAGTAAGGAAAAATTATCAATAGATATCTCTAAATCATTATATGTTTATGGAAACAACTCAATGGTACTTTATTTGGCTAGCAAAGCAGGAGTAAAAAATACATATAATCTTATAATAAATAATGACTATAAATATCACCGTATAATGCAAAAATTTAAAATCAAAACCTGCAATGTTAGAATTTAAGAAAAAATCTGCTTGTATAATTGGATTAGGTAAAATTGGTTTTTCTTATAATTCTAGTTCTAAATTTAAAATAAAATCTCATTATAAAGCTTTAAAAAAATCAAAATATTTTAACTTAGTTGCCGGCATTGATCGTGAAAGAAATAAAAAATTCAATAAATTTAATTTACCAATATTTAAAAGTGTAAAAATTTTATCTCAAAATTTTAATCCTTATTTGCTGATAATAAGTGTGCCAACAAAATATCATCTTGCAGTGTTTAATGATGCAATTAAATATTTAAAACCTAAAATAATTCTTTTTGAAAAACCTTTAACTAACAATTATGTTGATGCAAAAAGGATAGTAAATTTATGTAAAAAAAAAAAAATTTATTTATTTGTTAATTATATAAGAAATTATCTTCCAAATTTAAGTCAATTAAAGAAACTGGTATCTAACAAAAAAGTTTTAGTCACTCTTAATTATTCAGGAAATCTTTTAAACGATTTTTGTCACTATTTCTATTTATTTGATTATCTATTTGGGTCTAAGTTATATTTAAAGACAAAAAAAACTCAAAATTTGTTTAATAATTGTAAACTACAGATAAAAAAAAACACAAAAAACAAAAAAGATAGTATAAAAATTAAAGGTAAAGATTTTTTGGTAGACTGGAAAAATAATAATATTGTAAACATTAAAAAAAAATCACATAAAATAAGAATAAATTTAGATATAGATAATTATCAATATCATGTGTTTAATAATATTGCACAAAATATATTTTTTAAAAAAAAAAATTGTACTATAGAAGGCAAAGAAGCTTTAAAATTTCATAGAATATTTAATGATAAAAAAATTAAGATTAATTAAAAGAAACGAACTAGGCAAAACCGAAATTAAACATGCCATAAAAGTTATTAAATCAGGAAATTTATCTAGCTTTTTAGGTGAAAATGGTAAAGGATTTTATGGTGGCCCAAAAGTTTTAAGCTTCGAAAAGAAAATTCAAAAATATTTTAAAGTTAAATACGCAATCACAGTTAATTCTTGGACATCAGGATTAATTTGTTCAGTTGGTGCTTTGAAAAATCTTAAACCAGGCGATGAAATTATTTTAAGTCCTTGGACTATGTCAGCATGTCTGTCATCAATTTTGTTTTGGAATGCAATACCAATATTTGCAGATATTGAAAAAGATTATTTTACAATTTGCCCAAAATCTATCGAAAAAAAAATAAGTAAAAAAACAAAAGCAATAATGGCTATTGATATTTTTGGACAATCTGCAAATTTGAGACAAATCAATAAAATCGCAAAAAAGTATAATTTAGAAGTAATTAGCGATAGCGCTCAAGCTATTGGATCAAAATATTTAAATAAGTTTTCTGGAACTATTGCAGATATAGGTGGGTTTAGCTTAAATTATCACAAACATATTCACACTGGAGAAGGAGGCATAGTAGTTACTAATGATAAAATATATGCGGAGAGAATAAGACTCATTCGAAATCATGCAGAAAGTATTTCCAAAAGAAAGTATAATAAGAATTTGTCATTCGATAAAGTAGGTTTCAATTTTAGGCTTGGTGAAATAGAGTCCGCAATAGGTATAGAGCAACTTAAAAAGTTAAAATACATAATAAAAAAAAATAGATCAGTTGCAAAAAAATTAGATATAGGTTTAGCAAATTTAATAGGCTTACAAACTCCTAAAATACGAAAAAGAGCAACACATGTATATTACGTATATCCATTATTAATTGACCAAAAAAAATGTGGCTTTAAAAAATATAAATTATTTAAATTTTTAAAATCTTATGGTGTGCCAGTCTCTTTAAAATATGTTAATTTGCATCTATTACCTATTTTAAATAAAAAAAACAAATTGCCATGGAACTTAATTAAGAAAAAATACATTTATAAAAAAGGTGATTGTCCAATAGCTGAAGATTATCAAGATAATAAATATATTGCATTAAATATGTGTTCATATAATTACACAAGTGAAAATATAAATAATATTATAAAATTATTTAAAGTATTTTGGAAAAAAAATTTAAAGTTAAATCAATAAATATGTTTTTGATAAAGATTAATGTTTAAATATTTTAAAAACAAAACCATCTTAATTACTGGAGGAACTGGGAGTTTTGGAAAAGCTGTAGTTAAAAAATTTTTAAAAATAAAAGGAATAAAAAAAATAATTATTTTTAGTAGAGATGAATTAAAACAATCTGAAATGGTTTTACAATTCAATAAACAAGAATTAAAGCTACTAAGATTTTTTATTGGAGATGTCAGAGAACTTGAGAGGCTAACCAACGCTTTTGAAGGTGTTGATATAGTAATTCATGCTGCCGCATTAAAACAAGTTGATACCGCAGAATATAATCCTTATGAATTTATAAAAACAAATATTTTGGGGGCTCAGAACGTTATTCAGGCATCTATATATAATAAAGTAAAAAATATTATAGCATTATCTACCGACAAAGCAGCAGCCCCAATTAATTTATATGGAGCAACAAAATTTTGTTCAGATAAAATGTTTGTAGCTGCAAACAATATAGTGGGAAATAAAGATATTAAATTTAGTGTAGTTAGATATGGAAATGTTATGGGTAGTAGAGGATCAATTATCCCATTATTTTTAAAACAAAAAAATAATAAAGTATTTACAATAACTGATAAAAGAATGACAAGGTTTAATATAACTCTAAAAGAAAGTATTGAAATGGTGATTTGGTCTTTAACGAATAATTTAGGAGGAGAAATATATGTTCCAAAAATTCCAAGTTATAATATTTTAGATTTAGCGAAAGCAATAGATCCCAACAGTAAAATAAAAATAATTGGTATACGTCAAGGTGAAAAACTGCATGAAGAAATGATTACAAAGGAAGATTTGAGCCAGGTCGTCGATTATGGAAAATATTATGCAATTCTACCTTTTATAGATAAATTTAAATTAAAAAAATATACTTCAAGAAAAAAAGTAAAAATTTTAAAAGAAAATTTTTCGTACAATAGTAGAGATAATAATAAATTTTTAACTTCTACAAATTTAAGAAATATTTTAAAAAAAGAAAAATTTTTATAGATAAAAATTATCCATTAAAAACATCTTTTAAAATTAATCTTATAATAAAATTAGACCTTGACCTGTAGGTAAAGATAAAATTTCATAATTTTTTTTTGAACAAAATTTATCCCAGGCCTTTTTTGTGTCCTTGTATCCTGAGTAAGCATAATCATCTAGTAAAATAATTGAATTAGGACTCATTTTACTCCACAAATATTCAATTGCTTGAATTTCGGAGATAGAGGAATTTAAATCAATATGTAGGAAAGAAATTTTCTTGATTTTAATTTTTTTTAAAATTCTTGGTATAATTCCTTTTATTATCTTAATATTTTTAAAATTACTAAAAGTATTGATTACATCCTCATAACAATTACTGTATCTTGCAGCATCATTTTTGTTTTTTTCATTA
>MDSZ01265027.1_pt1 | contig 10595 bp, 19 predicted proteins | sample 811201 | NCBI WGS metagenome assembly MDSZ01 (sample SAMN05326647, study PRJNA326480) | marine metagenome | isolation source: seawater | place: Indian Ocean: North | collected 2010
AAATTTTATAAAAAGAATTGTGCATTGGTTTATCGACAACAGAAAAATTAGATTAGAAAAAGGACAGAACATATTCCGTTACTATTGGTACCTATGGTTATTAAGTCCTGCCATCTTAATTGGATTACTATTAGTTCTTGCTTTTACAACTGGTATATTGGAAGGATTGAAAGAACTAGAATGAGGATATTAACAAGCATATGGATGGTGATAATTGTAGCCGCTGTCTTGTTGGGCATCAGGATAGACAACGGCGACACAGTAAAAACACTGAGATACAAGACCTGGGATAAATTCCAAACTGTGCAACCTAGAGAAATAATCAGTGACTCGGTCACAGTGGTTAACATCACGGAGGCAGATCTAAAAAGGTACGGACAATGGCCATGGCCGAGGCATATACTAGCCATGTTACATGCCAAGATAGGCGATGCAGGGGCAGTGCTTATTAACTACAACATCTTGTTTGCGGAACCAGATAGAATGAGTGGAGTGGAATACCTCAAGTCAATGCCAATGACCAACGAGCTACGAATACAACTAGGCAAAACTTTGTTAGACACAGATGCAGTTTTTTCGACTGTCCTAAAAGAATCGGGCAGAGCGGTATTGATGATGAGTGTCAAGAATGATGGCATTGAACTTCCAAGCACCACACAGATTATAGAGAAAGGCATAGTCAAACCTTGGCTGTACCAATTTGGTGGTATTGTTGCGCCAACTCCAAAAGTTTCAGCAGGAGCAGTAGGCATGGGCGTTAATGTTACCTCACCTGAGCCTGATGCAGTGGTCAGGAAAATGCCGATGTTGATACGAATTAAAGATAAGATTTATCCAAGCATGATACTCGAGAATGTTAGATTGCTCAATGGATCAAAAAGAATTAAAGTGATAGCAAAGCAACACGGAATACATGAAGTGCTTGTGAGCAAGAAAGCCGGTGTACCGGTAAATCATAATGCCGAGATGTATATCAACTATGCTGATCCCAGCAAATATGTTAACATGTCAGCTACAGATATACTTACTGACAACTTCAACGAGAACAAGATCAAAGGTCGCATAGTGGTTGTTGGGTTGGACGCCGCAGGTCTCAGTGTTTTGAAATACACACCGCACGGGCTAACCACAGATCAAAATATTACTGCACAGGCGCTTGACACTTTGTTGACAGGCAAATATCTTTTTCGTATACCACAAGCAGACACATACGAAATTGTGTTCCTGGGATTCTTATTGTTGCTGTTGATATTAGTACTGCCAAGAACCAGTGTGTTATTGGCGGTGCCTCTGTTGTTGTTTGTGGAGGTGGGTGTTGCCTACGGAGCATTCATGGCATACGCAAACAAAGGATTCCTTGTTGACCCATCTTGGATAATGCTGTCAGTGTTTTTGATTTGGTCTCATTCTGTGTACAACAACTTTTCCACACAGAGCAGACTAAGGAAACAGATCAAGAAACAGTTTGAACACTATCTCGATCCTGGCATGGTAAAGAAATTACAGAAGGATCCATCACTGTTAAAACTTGGCGGCGAAACAAGGAACATGACTTTTTTATTTTGTGATATTAGGGGATTCACACCTATCAGTGAAAAGTACAAAGGTAATCCAGCTGGATTGACGAAACTAATTAATCGATTCCTTACACAGATGACCGACGTCATTATTAAAAACGGTGGAACAATAGACAAGTTCATGGGTGACTGCATAATGGCATTCTGGAATGCACCTATCGAAAATAAAAAGCACAGGGAGTTGGCAGTCAAGAGTGCCCTAGAGATGACAGTTGCACTTAAAAATTTGAACATGCATCTCACAGCAGAAAGCCTGCCGCAGATAAACATAGGAATAGGAATCAACACAGGCGACGCACTGGTTGGTAATATGGGATCTGAGCAGAGGTTTGATTACTCTGTGATCGGAGACGCAGTTAACCTTGCATCAAGATTGGAGAGTTCAAGCAAAACCCTTGGCAAAACATTAGTGATAGGTGAGGACACAAGGCACACAATCGAGACAGTGTATCCATTTGAATACATAGACAGCATCACAGTAAAAGGCAAAACTGAAGAAATAAAAGTGTACACGGTCAAAGATTAAATACACACATAATGAATTTTTGGACACTAGTTGCAGATTTAGGATTACCAATAGCGGCAACGGCCGGTATGGGCGTGTTCATACTGTTCATTATAAAATATATTCTAAATGGCATCGTTAGTTCTATCAATTTCATCGAAACTGTCATTACACAGTTAGATAACAGGGTTAAAACAATGAACAACGACATCATAAAAATAGATCAAGAAGTTTCCGAGCAACTAGGAATACCCATCGACACTGACAGGGTAGCACGTGCTGACGGAAAAACAGATGCGAGGAAAGACTGATGGACCTAGTTACAATGATAAACGACTACGGCTTCCCCACAGTGGCAGTGTTCTTTTTGGCATATTTCATCTATTTCCTGTGGAAGTTTATAACCAAAGAAATCACTCCTAAATTAAGTTCTACGTCAGCAACGTTGATCAAACTTATAGACAGAGTTAGAATGCTGGATAATGATCTTATCAGGCTCGAAACAAAAGTACGAACTTTCAAGAAAAAACAGAAGAAGTAGTAGTTTAATTTTTCCCTAAGAACATTTAAATATTTGTATGAAATTTGTAATGGTAATGATACTTTGTTTTGGTGTGGATTGCGACGCAATCTTTGACACTACTGCATATGAAAGCTATGAAGACTGTTACTCAGTTGCACGTCAGACAGTAACATACATGCAACAACTATATCCAGACTCATCTGGTGAGATACATTGTTACAACGAACAGCAGATAGCGGATTTCCAAAAATACCTCGATGAAGGTAACAAACCTGTACTAACCAACCCAGATCCATTACCTTCTGCCATAGACGCCTAGTTGACATTTACCTTAATTGTAGTATAATAGTGCTATGATTCATGCAATGATAGATCTGGAAACTCTTTCAACTCGGCCTAATGCAACCATATTGACTATAGGTGGTGTAAAGTTTGATCCATACAAAAATGTGGAACCCGCACAAGGAATGTACTACAGAGTTGACGTGGACTCACAAACAGCCATGGGCAGAGATGTCATGGAGGAGACTGTGGAATGGTGGGGCAAACAGGCAGAGGATGTCAGGGATGAAGCACTTGGTGATCATGACAGGATAGATTTAAAGTATTTCATCAAGCAACTTAACAAATGGTCAGTTGGAGTGGATGTGTTCTGGTGCCAAGGTCCGTTGTTTGATTATGCAATACTACAAAATTTTTATGCACAAATGAATGTGCCTGTGCCATGGAACTACTGGCAGATAAGAGACTCAAGGACCCTATTCAGCCTTGTGCCACGTGATCCAAATGAGAAAAGGACAGGCCTGCACAATGCACTTGAAGATTGCTACTTCCAAGCAAGGAAAGTGCAAACTGTGTTCCAGCAGTTAGGAATAAAGAATGACAGATATTAAGTGGTACTCGATCGGAGACCTTTACACCATACAGGATTATAAAATTAAACACAAAAAAGATCCTACCACAAAATGGATTAGATTACCATGCGTGTACAAGATAAAGATCAACAACACGATAGTAGAAGTTGGACGTTCTGACACATGTAAGAAACATGGTGGAGCAGAGAAAGTGAGAAAGGCATTGGTTAATTTGTTGGACGTCCTCGAACACAACAAGAGTGTCCAGAAAATTAAACGTTGGGAACAAATAAGGTTGCGACACAGACCAAATTCTAGTAATATTAAGATAGGAATAATAAAAACCAATGCAATCAAAAAAACCTATCTACAAGAAGCCCTGGGAAAAAATTAATAGCTACGAAGAATCTACTTGGCTGGGTAACGACACACCAATATTTGAAAACGAGCACTGCGGTGTATTCCGTGACAAATATCCGGTAGTGAAAGGGCATCTACTTTTCATTCCAAAAACGAATAATCCCAAAACCATCGCTCAAACATACGAATTGGCATACTATTGTGGAGAGTGTTGGATAGAAGAGGGCAAGATGGACGGATTTAATATTGGACAAAACATAGGTGCGGCGGCAGGCCAGAGCATATTCTGGCCACACATACACTTTATACCACGACATAAAAATGATCATGAAGGTGATTCTCACAACGGCATCAGATTAGCTGTGCCCTCCGGAGACCACACTAATTATTACTAATGCAAAAGAAAAAGAAATCAAAGAGAACCATCCCCGAAATTTATGTGTCACCGGACGGCGGCGAGACTGTCTACGTGCAAAAGAAAGATGGTAGCCGTGGGAGATTAGTTTCACAGACACAGTACGCAAAGGATGTTGACACGGTGCGAGATGAAGAAGAAATGGTGGACGAGTATGCTGTGAAAATGAGACGTAAATATCCTGCACTTGGTAAAGCATGGAGGCACTACAAGACCGTTTGGCACCTTGTGATGGGCAATAAAGATGGTAATTATAGATCATGAACAGTTATTCCAGAGTGGCCTTTACCATGCGTGTGCAGGCGTCTGTGTGCGTTTAAATAGGTGATTAAATAGCATTATGACCAAGTTTGTAAGTGTAATAGGTAACGGTGAAAGCAGAAGAGGATTTGATATTACCCCTCTTAAAAGCGTCACTACAATGGTAGGTTGTAATGCTTTATTCAGAGACCATAACCTGGAATATGTGGTGTGTGCCGACCGACATATGTGTCAAGAGGCCGCTAACACGGTTGGAAAAAACACAACGATATACACCAGAGAAAATTGGTACAAACAATTTGCATACTGGCCTAATGTAAGGAAAGTGCCTGATTTACCTTACGAAGGTGACAAGAGGCAAGACGACCCATTCCATTGGGGGACAGGACAGTTTGCGGCATTGGTGGGAATGAGCTTCAAACCAAAAGCAATATTCTTGGTGGCAATGGATCTATACGGGCTTGGCAAAGAAAGAAAGCCGGAGAACGTCAACAACATCTACAAAGGCTCAAAGGGTTACACCTACATCAAGAGACCGGTCGATCCTAGTTATTGGATATACCAATTCAACAAGCTGTTTGAAAATTCCGATTGCAGATGGATCGTGGTAAATGAAGAGGGTTGGAAAATGCCTGAAGAATGGAAGGCAAACAAAAACGTTTTCCAAGACACCTACGAAGGCCTTGCAAAGTTTGTTAACAAACAGTTGACAAAATAACAATCACAAATATAATTGTAATATGATCAAACCGATGGTGGATCACCTTATGGTGCAACAACAGATACGTGGACCACACAAGAAGTGGAAACACATGATTGCCGTGATGTGTTTGAATCTAACATATAGAAAACATGTAAAAATTATTTTACCAAAACTATTTGCTAGATATCCAACGCCCAAGGCCTATCTACGTGGCAGATTGAAAACCCAACAAAAGATGTTGAAGCCACTGGGTATGTGGGAGGTGAGATCAAAAAGGATTAGGAAAATGACAGAGCAATATCTGACCTGGGATGGCAAAGAGGCCAGTCAGCTACATGGCATAGGAAAATATGGCAGTGACAGTTACCAAATATTTTTCTTGGACACAGTGCCACCCAATGTGCAAGACAAAGAATTAAAAAAATACATTGACAACGCAATAGGATAGTTTATAATAGTGTTATGTTTGAAAAATACAAAGATGGAGATCTTATAACTCTTAAATTAATGCATGGTGAAGAAGTTATATCCACTTTGCACTCACAAACCGAGACAACTCTAGAAATAAAGAAAGCTCTAACACTTATGCAAGGTCCACAGGGACTTGCGTTTGGCACATTCTTTTCTACTGCTGACCAAGACAAAGAGATAGCGATAGCAAAAGACAAGATACAATGCATATCAGTAGTGACCTCAAAGATACAGGAAGAATACAAGAGAGTATTCCAGACAATCAAGACGCCTGAGAAACCGAAGATTATCGTATAATGGCACATTTTGATAAACACAGCAAAAGTATCACGGCCCTTGTTGATGTTTCAGAGGCCATACTAAATGCAATGGAGAAGCATGGGGTTGATCCAGAAACTGTGGCAAACAAGCCAGAATTTTCTGTTCTGATACACTTTTTAAAGAGTATTATCGATGGAGAATTAAATATACCAAACGAACTCACTGATAAAATCAGAAGTGCGTCTGAAGAATTAGGAATAGACCTTGGACAAATAAACAAAAGGTTACACTAATGAGAGGACTCAACGACTTTCATCCCTCTATAAAAATTCTGCAGGTCATCAAATAGGAGAAACGATGACTTACTACTCGACAAAAACATACGGACACAACATAGGATTAGCCTGTGTGTTCAGACAACCCAACGCAGATCATTCACACTGCCATCTACTGCACGGATACAGCCTGGCATTCAGATTCACATTTGGATGTAAAGACCTTGATAACAAAAACTGGGCGGTGGACTTTGGTGGACTGAAACCACTTAAAAAATGGTTGGAGGATCACTTCGATCACAAGACCGCAGTGGACAAGAATGATCCACACCTGGACACACTGAAGGAACTAGAGAAACACGACCTCGCTGAGATCGTTGAGTTCGATGGTGTTGGTGCTGAGATGTTTGCCAAACACGCATTTGATTTTGCGGACCAGTTGGTACGTGAAAAAACAGATGGTAGATGTTTTGTGGAAAGTGTTGAGTGCATGGAACACGGAGCCAACAGTGCCATCTACTCAAGAAAATAAATTTATCACTGACAAAGTCAGAATTCATTTAACAACCAACCACTTCGATATAGACATCTATGATACTCCACTCGGAAGCCGTTGGTTGGAGGCACTGAAAGATAATCTAACTAACCAAAGAATATTAGAGAAAAATTTTTGTTTTCTTGGTTTTGCGGATTCAAAAAGAAACCTACATTTCCTTTGTAGTGAACTGAACAAGCACATAAGGCAGATAAATTCGTTCTCTTTTGATCCACCTTATCAACGAATAGATTATTTCAGCCAAGACGATTTCCAATACTCGGCAAGGCTTAACACAGGATTAGGACCTGAAAGAGACACACCCGGACTAAGATTAAAACATGATGCCTGTAACCTTTTACACAGATATTTCGAAGAACTGCAAGGTACCGCCTGGCAGTTGTCTCCCTACTACAAACAAGCTGATATCGAAACAAAGTACGCAATAAGACAACTCAATAATCTTTGTCATGAAATAGAGAGCTGGGTGCTATCATACAGGAAAAGCATAGTCGATCCCGAATGGGTAAGGCCATCACAAATAACGACATTTCTAAACGCCCCTCGCATGGATCTACACGACGCTGACTTTGAGCTCTTTCAAAAAAATCGCTATGACAGAGAGCTAGGAGGCGTATATCTACACTGGTCTCAGGTAGGTAAGACACTCTATGAAGTCTTCAGAGATGAACACGCACCAAAAATGACAGAATCTCTGTGCTCAGAAGTAAACCATCAGAAGTATTACTCAGGTGAGTTTGACATAGAATGGGGTGCCACAATAACAGAACAAACACATGACTTTAAAAAACAAGAGATGGATGACTATCGTGCCTGGTTGCAGGCTAACAAATATGACTGGCAAGATCCAAAACTGTCACTGGGATACATCAAGATTGGCCAAGTTGATTTACATAAAGCATTTGGCAGAGACGCTACTTTCAAACAAATATATCAGACAATGACGGAAAATTTAAATATAACTAGAATCGAGATATTGTCAAGCAAAAGCATCCGGTGTGATTATCCATATACACTGGACGGCAATGATTGGCAACAAATGCAAATGGAAACTTTGAGGGAAGGTTATGAATCACGTAGTGTGCGTTAAATGGGGGAACAAATATCCTTCAAAGTACGCAAACATACTTTATAACATGGTCAAGAGAAACACAACTGTTCCTTTTGAATTTCATTGTTTCACAGACGATCCCGTTGGTCTAGACCCCAACATCAAAACAGTAATTTTTCCTAAACACCCATGGATAAAGACTTGGTGGAGCAAGTTATGGATGTTTAGTCCTGAAATGCCTTTGAAGGGCAACATGCTTTTTTTCGATTTAGATGTTATCATACATAAAAACATTGACGTGCTTTTCACACACATGCCTGGAAAGTTTATGATCATTAGAGACTTCAATAGATGTAGAATACCAGATTGGGCACAGTCGAATTCAAGCTGTATGCGTTGGGAGGCCGGCACCATGAACCATCTCTACACAGACTTTGTGAGCAACTACGAAAGAATAATGAAACAGAATTGGGGAGATCAAGATTGGATAATGAAGTCTGGCAGGGAGCAGATAACCCACTGGCCTGATGATTGGATACGTTCATACAAATGGGAAATGGTAGGATTCAAGGACACAAAGCTGAGAGATAAATCTGGGAAATGGTATTTCCGTAAAGAACCAACCATCACAAGTGAGAACAGGGTGGCAGTTTTCCATGGTCAGCCTAACCCCATGGAGTGTTCTGACCAATTCGTTATTGACAACTGGAAATAATTTAGATATAATAAAACTATCATGCAAACAAATGCTAAAAAGAAGTTTGGCAAAGTTAAGGTAAAGTCCATGAATCGTGGACTAGATGACATAGCGGCGGACTGCGGTTATGAGTGTAGGTTCAAGTACGACATCGAAATGCATTCAAACGGAATAGCAGGTGAGTGCATAGAGTGGTGTCAAAAGAATTGCAAGAAAAAATGGGGATGGTGGTTCGAGCAAACAAATCTTTACAATCCACACCTACACAACTGGGAGGAACAGAACAGTTACATGAGCTTCGAGGATAAAAGGGAAGCCATGGCATTCTTTATGGCAGTAGGAATGGCAAACATGGGTGACAGGAGTGCATAATTAATAGTATGAAATGGTTTGATATTACAGACGCCGCAAAGGCACAAATGGAGAAGTTACTGGAAAAAAATCCTGGCAAATACGCCGTCAGTTTGGCAGTGCTAGGAGGAGGATGTGCAGGATTCAAATATCAATGGGGGTTTGTTGACAAAAAGGAAGACATAGGCAAAGATGACGAACTGGTCGATTGGCACCATGGCAAATTTGTTGTAGACGAAACATCTATGATGTATGTGGCTGGGACAAAAATAGACTGGATAGAAGAGACATTTGGATCACAGTTCGAAATATCTAATCCAAATAGTCAAAGTTCATGTGGCTGTGGGGAATCATTTGGTGTGTAATGGATACAGCTTTTGTAATTGGCAACGGTGAATCAAGAAATATATTTCCAATAGAAGAACTAAAAGGGCATGGCATAATTTATGGATGCAACGCCATCTACAGAGATCATCCAAAACTGTGTGATCATATTGTTGCTGTCAATCCACCGATGTATGATGAACTTGCAAAATGGCACAACAACGGCAAGGAGTCTCCGCTGATACACGGCCCCGAAGATATAAGTGAATGGAATTACATATGCCCAGGTGACAACATAGATGACCTACCAAAAGGATTGAAAATTTATAGGCAATGGCGAGGCGGCGACATTCGAAAAAGCAACAAGATTAGAACAATAGATTTCACGCTGAACAAGGGTTCTGGTATGAGTGCTGTGTTGATGGCGGCGGAGTCCGGCATAAAGAATATCATAATTTTGGCTTTTGATATACTGGGTGCCCGACAATGGGAAATGGATGCCAGGGCCGAGACACGTGGGCAAACCAGCCGACAACAAAACAACATCTACAAAAACACCATGAACTACCCTTCAAGGATGAGCATGAAAGCATATCTCAAATACGAGTGGATGTATCAGTTGAGGCAGATAATCAGGAAGTTTCCAGCCACGGAATTCCATTTTATAAATCGGAGAGAATATATTTTCGGCAACACTTTCATTAGATGGTATTTTGACCAGCCTAACATCAAGACAGGCATATATGCCGACCTACGGAGATGGCTAGACGGCGAACGTGATGATATTAAATGGATAAAATTATAGAGTCTTACAGGTGTTACTAGCGTCGAGCTGATAAATCTTACGCATCTTTACACCAACTTTCTGTGCGTATTTTTTAGTATCGCAATAGGAACAAACATGTTTGTAATCGTTCGACGCACGTTCTGGGTCAACCTTCGCCTTTGGCCTCAAAAAGGTCACTCCGCAATTATCACATTTAAAAACTAAAACTGTATTTTTCCTATGGAAAGTATGATATATTCCCAGCTTGGACTGGCGCTCATACAATCTCATGGTTTTTAATGCTTCTATGAACATTAATATTATTTAATAAATACTGGTAAAAGTAATATGACAAGATTAAACATAGACACAGGAACACTAGGAAATCCAGCCACAGGTGATTCATTGCGAACAGCGATGACCAAAATTAACGACAATTTCATAGAACTATACGCCGGAAACGCCGCCGACGGTAACCTAACTACAACAGTAACAAACGGTGACATTTCAATAGTTCCAAACGGAACAGGTAACGTCGAGATAGACGCACTGTCTGTGAACAGTGATAACATAACTTCACTGACAACAAACTCCAGTGTGACGATCACAGGTAACGGCACAGCAGGAGTTGACATAGAAGCATTG
>MDSZ01038958.1_pt1 | contig 10594 bp, 6 predicted proteins | sample 811201 | NCBI WGS metagenome assembly MDSZ01 (sample SAMN05326647, study PRJNA326480) | marine metagenome | isolation source: seawater | place: Indian Ocean: North | collected 2010
AGCGAATGACCATACATTGCTGAAGTCAAGTAACCAACTGCCTCGCCATCCATTAAGATCGCCTCATTGTGATAAAGCAAAGGTTCAGGATCATCCAAAAGAAACTGGACTAGCCTTCGATTAGGCAAACCTGCAGCTTTTTGCGCTGCAAAAGCGTCTCGACCTAAAAAATCGCCGGCTTCCGGCTTCGCAACGAAGGACAACCCGGCCTGCACGAGGTTATCTTCAGCACCAATGTCGTGTCCCCAATGGCGGAAGCCTTTTTCAAGACGCATACTATTTAGGGTATGTAGTCCAGCATTGCAGATGTCGAACTCAGCTCCGGCCGCCATAATAGCCCTATAAACCTTAGTAGCGTATTTAGCCGGTATAAATATCTCAAAACCGAGTTCTCCCACGTAAGACAATCGCTGTACCCAGCATTCACAACCGTCCAACGGCATAAAAGAACCAGAACCAAAAACAAAACTATCAGCGCTTATCTCATGCTCCGTTATCTTAGCTAAAGCAGAGCGGGCATTAGGTCCCTGCAAGGAAAGACAGGCATAGTCCTGACTGATGTCCACCATCTGCACTCCCTCCGGAAGATGTCTTTTGATATGCCACCAGTCTCGGTTATGGGAACCAATCGAGGTAATAACCCAGAAGCGATCGGATGCAATCCTAGCTATGGACAAGTCGGCATTAATGCCACCTCGCTCATCAAGAAGCTGTGTATAAACAACCTTTCCCACCGAAACGCACATGTCAGCAACAGCCAGGTATTGCAAAGCTGATTCCGCATTAGCACCGATCACCTCGAACTTAGCAAATGAGGACATGTCGAAAACGCCCAGTGATGACCTGACCGCCAGATGCTCAGCAGCATGAAAATCGAACCAGTTTTGGCGCTTGTAGGTGTATTTGTATTTAGCTTCAGCCCCGTCCCGAGCAAACCAGTTCGGTCGCTCGTAGCCACCGACTTCACCAAAGCAGGCTCCCTGGGATGCCAGCGTCTCATGGAGCGGCGATAAAAGGAGATTACGTGCCGTCGTATACTGGTAGAAAGGCCAATGCATACCGTAAGTGTGTCCCAGCGCTTCCGGGATTCTTTCGGCCACATAGGAATCACTTTTCTGTATTGGGTGTGTCCGACGAACATCACACTCCCAAATATCACCGGATGGGTAACCATCTATGACCCAGTCAGCCATTATTTTCCCCAGCCCACCACCTGCGCCGATCCCCTTTGAATTCATGCCACAGGCGACATAAAAGTCCTGCAGTTCGGGCGTAGGACCAAGTAAATGTAGATTGTCACTGGTAAAACTCTCAGGTCCGTTGAAAAAGGTCCTAATACCTGTGTCACCTAAGGCAGGAAACGTCTCAGTGCTCCCCAACACGTATGGTTCAATGTGCTCCATATCGACTTCGAATTCATCGAAACAGAAGTCTTCATGGATGCGTGACATAGGGCAGCCCTTTGCATTGTGCTCAAACCACCCTACGAGCATTTTGCCAGCGTCTTCCTTGAAATAGATTCCCTTGTCAAAATCACGCAAGACAGGCCTGCGGGTTAGACCAACCATTTCTTCAGTGACAATATAGAAGTGTTCGCAGGCATATAAAGGCAACTCGACACCCAAAGGCCTAGCCAGCTCTCTGGACCAAAGTCCTGCTGCCAGGATCACCTTGTCGGCCATCACCTGACCTTGATCTGTAACGACACCTGTAACCCTAACACCGTCACTGACAATACGTTCGACCTTGCAATTCTCTCTGATGACGACACCACGATTTCGAGCTCCCTTTGCCAAAGCCTGAGTCGTATCTATCGGGTTGGTTTGACCATCCTTTTCAATATACATCGCGCCAAGCACTCCGGTGGTATCTATTCCCGGATAGAGGTCCATCAGAGTCGCGTTATCTATAAATTCCGATTCGACATCGAACACACTCGCCATGGTCGCGGTTCGCTTTAATTCCTCCAAACGTTCTTCGTTGCGTGCCAGCGACAGACTACCGATACGACGATAGCCCGTCGCCTGACCGGTCTCAGTCTCCAAGTTACTGTAGAGCTCGTGGCTGTACTTGGCCAATGCCGTTAAAGTAGGAGTGGGCCATAATTGACTAACGAGTCCTGCAGCATGCCAGGTAGTGCCACAGGTAAGCTGCTTTCTTTCCAGCAACAAAACATCGGTTACGCCCCGTTTAGCTAGGTGATAGGCAATCGCACAACCCTCTATGCCGCCTCCTATGATGACCACGTCCGCGCGTTCTGCAAGCTCCTTCATGATCGCAGTCTCTTATTTTCAGGATCAAAAGCCATAACTGTCTGAATGTGAGCTTCGCGAACTCCAACAGATGTCTTGACGTTCACCTTCAATCCTTCTTCAATAATGTCAGGACGCAGGTACGCAAAAGCGAGACTTCGGCCCACCCGGAATCCGTAAGCCCCGCTGGTGGTCAATCCAATATGTTCACCTTCGGCAAAAACAGCTTCGTTGCCATGGCACTCACAAGCTATTTCATCATCGAAGACCAGATAGGCAAGTTCAATGGCAAAGCCTTGCTCAAGCCTTTCACGCAAGTTCTGAGAACCAATAAAGTCACGCGAAAGATCAACGAACCGACTCATTCCTGCTTCTAGAGCGCTGATTTCTTCTGTGAACTCATTTCCATAGGCTCGATAAGCCTTTTCCAGACGGAGAGAGTTGAAGGCATACCCTCCAAAATCTCTCAAACCATATTCTACTCCAACGCGTTGAATCGAATCGTAGATCGACAGCAATTGATAGCGCGGCATATGTAGTTCGTAACCCAGTTCACCCGCATAAGAAACCCGCATGACGAGGGCCTCTGTGCTATCGACTTTCATCTTTCGAGCTCTCAACCAAGGGAACGTTGCATTAGAAACATCTTCGTCTGTCATATGCGCCAAAATCTCTCTGGATGTTGGACCTGTCAGAAGGAAACCCGCCAGTTTTTCAGTGACATTATCTATAGAAACGTCATAACCAGATTGATTAAGCTGCATCCAGTGCAGGTCTTTATGCTCGCTGCCAATAGCGGAAATAAGGTAATAGTGGTCCGAAGCTAATCGCGTGATCGATATGTCACTCATAATGCCACCATTCGGCAAATGAAAAAGACTGAGCGCCATTCGCCCATCGCGGGCCGGTAATTTATTACAGGATAACCGATCAAGGAACGTGGAGGCATCAGGCCCTTTAACATCGAACTTCGCGACACCCGAAATATCAATCACTCCTGCTGACTCATGGACCGCTCGACACTCTTCACGCACTGCCTCATGAGTCTCGTTGTGGGACCAGGACAGGGATTCATGACGAATATTACGTGTCTGAAACCAGAGGGGCTTCTCGTACCCCTGAAAAGCTCCATGCACGGCACCTTTCTGGGACAAACGGCCATAGAGCGGGCTCACTTTTTTGGGACGTCCGTGAGGTCTATTGTCGTTAGGTGCTGTAACCGCATACATCGCCTCGTAGGACTCGATCGCCTTGGTAATGCAGTAGTCCTTATCCGCCCAGATTCCGAATCGCCGGCAGTCCAAAGGAGCCATATTGATTTCGGTCTGCCCATGCACAATCCACTGTGCCAAGTATTTGCCAACTCCCCCTTGAGCAATGCCGATACTGGCTCCGCAAAGATTCCAAAAATTACGTAGTCCCGCCTGAGGGCCAGCCAAAATATTGTCATCCGGTGTATGAGTAATTGGACCATTTACTACAGTCTTGACCCCTGCTTCCCGAAAGGGTGGCATAAGATCCATGCATCGATCCAAAAAAGGCATCAAACGCTCGAGATCTGAGTCAAACAGTTCCCGGTCAAATGCCCAATCCATGCCTTCAAGCGCCCAAGTCTTGGCACCCCAGGTCTCATAAGGCCCGACGAGAAACCCTTGACCTTCCTGCCGGAGATAAGACGAGCAATGGGAATCTCTCACGACGGGCAACTCAAACTCAAGCTGTGCCACAAGAGGGTGCGGTTCGGTTACAAGATATTGATGTTCAAGATTAACAAGGGGCACATGAGCACCCACCATCTTCCCAACTTCAACCGAAAAACAGCCCGCAGCATTAACCACATGTTCAGCGATGACCGTGCCTTTCTCTGTTACTACTTGCCATTCCCCAGATGCCAACTCATTGATTTCTAGTACCCGATTAAATCGTTCAATCTTTGCACCAGCTTTCGTGGCCAAAGAAGCCAGCGGCATCACCACAGAAGTCGGATCAACATGACCGTCGTTAGGCGTACTGGCAATTATTCGGGCACCACTGAAATCAATCAAAGGGTGAAACCTCTCGGCTTCCGTTTTACTAATAAGATTGAACTCACAGCCAACGCTTAAAGCACGACTTTCAAGATTACGGAACCACTCTTCTTCGGCCCTCGAGTAACCAATCCGCAAACTACCAGTTTGATGGAACACGGAAGCGTCACCAGTTTCTTCAGGGAGAATCTCGTTGTACAAACGAATAGTGTAGTCGTGGATCTGGGCAACGGTCATATTGCCTATAAAGTTTGAACAGAGACCCGCGGCATGCCAGGTTGAACCACTAGTTAGCTCACCCTTCTCGACAAGCAGGCAGTCCGTCCAGCCTTCTTTGGTCAAGTGATAGAGAAGGTTGACACCTAGAGAACCGCCACCGACGATGACCACACGAGCTTGAGATTGCAAAGTCTTAGAACTCCTAATTAGGGACCGCGGCCAATCGCCTCACGTGACAGCTTTATGGGGAAACATTCACGAATCTTGCAGTCGATTTCATCACTGACATGATCCGGATAGTCATTAATAAGTAGTTGTCGTGCTTTTTGGATAGCCGATCGGACTGGATCTGGCTGCTGGGCATCATTCCAGTCATCAGGACTTAGCCGGTCACCGAACTCGGGATACAGATATTCAGTCTGCATGACCTCCAGCGTTTGAGCCGAAGCGAGATAATGTCCCTTGTTACCAAAGCAAATATCCTTGATATCAGACAAACTCAGAGTCTTTTCATTTACCTCGATACCTCGAGTTATCCTCATCACTGCACCTAAGGTGTCATTGTCAAGCAAAAGTGATTCCGGGCAGGTTCCAAGCAGGCTGGCGTACATGCCAGCGCTTTCATATACGATATTAGCGCCAGAGGTAGCGGCGCAGTTTAGGGTATAGGCGCGCTCTGCGCCTGCTTGGTAATCCAGAAGCTTCGAATCTGTCATACCGCAAGCCGTGCCAGTCGGCAGGTCAAAGAGATTACCGATTTGCGCGCAGGCTGCCGAAAGCAGAGCTTGCTCTGGAGAACCTCCACTCATGGCCCCAGTCCTCAAGTCTGAGACAAATGGCCAGGTACCAAGAATCGCAGGTGCACCAGGTTTGATAGCATTGACATAAGCAAGCCCCCCCAAGCACTCGGCCCAAGCTTCAGCAACTGCTCCCGCAAGACACGCTGGCGCAGTCGCTCCAGACTGGCCTGCAGAGAGCAACAAAACAGGCATACCGCCCTCGACAGCGAGCTTCAGGCAATTAAGCGCATCCTCGGTAAATTTCATAGGTGGCACGACATGACAACAAGAAATGCTCATGAAAGGTCGGGCACGCCAAGCCTCTTCGCCACCAGCCACCAGATGCAACATCTCAAAACACTCTGCCAGATGGGATGGGTCAGTCCAGGCACATCCAATATGCTTACTAGTGCCCATGATGCAGCTGTAAGTCGTATTGATGTCCATCTCACGGTTATCTGGGATATCCCGCGCCACACAAGTTCGCTGAAACATATGCAAATGTTCACAGCGATTTGCGATCCGCGCCATGTCATAGAGATCCTGGTTCGTAGACTCGCGGTATTCACCGGACAGTGGATCGACCACCATAACTGCGGCGCCAGCGGTCGAAAAATGCACTCTAGAACCGCTAAGGTTAAGATCATGACGAGGATCCTGACCATGCAAGGTAAGTTTACGTTGGCACTTGCCGAGGGTCTCAAAAATAACCTGGCGAGGAAAACGTAAGCGACCGTCATCGCCGTATTCAGCACCTACTGCTAGACACATCTCTATACAGTGATCCGTGGCGTCAGCAAAACCGACCTCTTCCAGAATCTTGTAAGCTGTTTCAATAATCGAATCAGCATCCTCATCTGTAAGAGGTTTGAACTGACCACCACTAAGACCCGCGCGCACAGGCTTGAGTTCTTCCGCGAGCACCGCTTTCCGCTCTTTTAATTTAGCTTGTCGGGCACTAGGACGTCTCGCCATCTGTCATATCTCGAAAAAGAGAAATCTAAATTTTGGTCAAACGGAAAGCTTCTGTAAAACATGAATTTGCCTTTCAACGACCGGATATCTGCCTACATGCGTCGCCAGCGATAGTCCATGACCAGTCGTGTTAGTATGATCCATCGACAATCAAAAGCCCCGGCCGGCATAACTCTATAACTATGTCCGAAATCCAGTCTCGTACTTTGCTCCAACGCTGGATAACCATTATTTCGCTGATTATCGCCGGTGAAGCAATTTTCGCTTTGCCCTATCATCTGACCCGATTTTTCAGGCCTACTGTCCTAGATGTTTTCGATCTAACAGCAACTCAACTAGGTGTCGCTCAGGGTGCTTATGGCGTCATTGCCATGATCGCGTATTTTTTCGGCGGTCCCCTAGCTGACAGATTTCCCGCCCACAAACTCATTGCCTGGTCACTCTGGGCGACAGCCATTGGCGGCATATACCTTTCGACCTTTCCGGGTTACTACGGCGTCATGTTCATCTGGGGCTTTTTTGGCTTTACGACCGTTTTTCTCTTTTGGGCCGCACTAATCAAAGCGACTCGCGCCTGGGGCGGCATCAATCAGCAGGGCCAAGCGTACGGACTGCTTGACGGCGGACGCGGATTATTGGCAGCGGTCCTGGCGTCTGTTGGTGTCTGGATCTTTGCGACCACGTTCCCTGATGGTTACAGCACAGCCTCGACAGTTGAAAAACGTGAGGTGCTTAAGTTAGTTATCTACGGCTACACGATCGTTACCGCCTTTACCGGCTTTCTCGCTTGGTACGCGCTGAGAAACCTGCAGGACAAACCAGATAGGGCTCGAGCAAATTTATTCGAAAATTTCTGGCAAGTTTTCCGAATACGAGCCGTGTGGCTACAAACAGTAGTAATTGTCTGTGCCTATACGTCCTTCAAGGCCTTTGACCAATTCGGTTTATTCGCCGTTCGCGGCCATGGCATCGATGAAATCGATGCTGCCCAGATTGTTGCGATCGGCGCCTGGACCCGTCCTATCGCTGCTCTTTTGATTGGTCTGCTCGGCGACCGATTCGGTATCACAAGAATGACATTCATCTGTTTCCTGCTTCTGATTGCGTCCCACGGTTGGTTCGCACTGACCGGAGCAACATTCGGAACGCTGACTATTATTTTGATGAATACACTCGTTACCTGCATCGCTATCTATGGTTTGCGCGGCCTTTACTTTGCCATGTTCCAAGAAGGCCAAGTGCCACTCGCATTAACTGGCACAGCCGTGGGTATCGTTTCAGTTCTCGGCTATACACCAGACATTTATTTCGCGGCCGTGGCAGGCTTTCTAATCGATAGTAATCCCGGATTACTAGGTTTCCAGCACATGTTTATGCTTTTGGTGGCATTCACTATCCTGGGAGCATTAGCAGCCTTGATATTTGAGAGGACCTGCAGATCTGCCACTCTTCGGAACAGAAACACAACATAACCGTTAATCTAGAGGAGCAAGACAATGAGCCTGGACTTCAATGATAAAGTAGTGGTTGTAACAGGAGCTGGCAATGGATTGGGCCGATCCCATGCACTGTTATTTGCAGCCCTCGGGGCACGTATAGTAGTCAACGATCTCGGAGGTTCAGGAACGGGTGAAGGCAGCGACGCAAACGTCGCGGATAGTGTCGTAGCCGAGATCAAAGCCTCGGGCGGTGACGCCGTTGCCAACCCTGACTCTGTCACTAACGGAGACAAAATCATTCAATGTGCCATGGATCATTTCGGCCAGGTAGATATCGTCATCAACAATGCTGGTATTTTGAGGGACAAGTCGTTTCACAAGATGAGCGATGATGACTGGGATCTCGTTTATCAGGTTCACCTCCAGGGTGCTTTCAAGGTAAGTCGAGCCGCGTTTCCTTATATGCGTGATCAGGCGTACGGACGCTTTGTCATGACGACCTCAGCGGCCGGAATCTACGGCAACTTTGGACAGGCGAATTACAGCGCTGCAAAGCTTGCTTTACATGGTCTATCTCAGACCATTGCGATCGAGGGTCGCAGCAAAAACATCAATTCAAATACTATTGGCCCAGTTGCCGCCTCTCGAATGATGGGGACCGTCATGACCGATGACGCCATGGAATTACTGAAACCCGAGTGTGTGAGCCCACTAGTCGCCTGGTTATCTCACGAAACCTGCAATGCTACAGGTGAACTTTTTGAGGTGGGCGCTGGCTGGATGAGCCAGCTACGTTGGCAGAGAAGTCAGGGGGCGTATTTCGACCCTAAGGGATTCAGCATAGATGATGTTGCAAATGCCTGGGATATCGTTAAAGACTTTTCAGACCCAATCTACCCGTCTAGCATTGGTCTGACATTTAAGGCAATTCAAGGTAATCCACACCTCAACGATGATATTTAATAACGCGTCGTGAGAAGCTTAGGGACTAACTATCGACCCGTAAGGTATTCGACAGTTCGCTCAACCTCACCTGGAACGGTTTCGAAGGGCATAACGAGAAGGTCCGTGACACCAATAGACTCTAATCGATCCAACTGAGGCGCGAGCTCCGCCTCATCGCCAATCAGAGCGATGTCTTCAATGCCCCCTGCACCCTCTCTGTCGAGCATCGCACGGTAGGACGGAACCCCAGCGTAAACCGCGAAGACTTTCGTTACCAAATCGAAGGCTTCCCTTTTGTTTTTTGTCAGCAATACGGGAAAGCCGGCAACAATTCTTGGTGAGGGTCGGCCTGCTTGCTCAGCGGCTAATGTAATAGATGGAATAGTATGGTTTTCTAATGTCTCAAAACCAGTTGCCCAGGTGATCGTTCCTGCCGTCAGTTGACCAGCCAGTTTCAACATCATTGGGCCCAAAGCAGCAATAAGTAACGATGTTTCGGTGCCCTTCGGCATAGCTGTCAGCTTGACGTCAAACTGCTCGTTCTTATGAGTGACCGCTTCTCCTTGCATCAGCGGTTGTAATATCTCCAAGTAGACACGCATCTGCTGCGCCGGTTTCTCATAGGACAGGCCCCACATGTCTTCAACCATGAACTTGTGTGCTAAACCGATGCCCAGGGAAAACCTCCCAGAGCACGCCATTTGTGTCGATGTTGCCTGTTGTGCCATTGCAACCGGGTGGCGTGTGAAGGTAGGCACAACCGCAGTGCCAATCTCAATACGGCTGGTCATAGCACCCAGGGCCGCTGATGCGGTCATCGCATCAAGAGCAATATTGGCGATCCAGGCTGTATCGAGACCCGATCGCTCAGCTAGCCGTCCGCGTTCAATCAGTCCTTGCAACTCTGGAGCAGCGCCGCTGCCCTCACCAACCATTAGGCCTACTCTCATTTTTTATCCTTGTTATGCAGGTTACCTTCTGGGTTCTCACGCACTTAGAGTCAAAAGTCTTATGACTTAAAGGCTAATCAACGTTGAGTCTCAATCTAATCGTAGGCCATATTCCATAGAGGCATCAAGCAGCCAACGCCAGATGTAGTCAGCGAAACTGCGACGAAAAATCAACTCGAATCGCAAATCACCAATCCGACGAAGGAATGCCTGCGACTGCGCGAAAGTGGTGCTCACAACTTTATTTAGGGGAAAGTTAGATGAATGGATATCGTAACTAGTAGACTTCCTTATCACCAATTCTGCAGCAGGGCCGTATAGGTGGATGCACACAAAGCCTCCGGAATTATCAACGACTGCAATCTGGCCACCCCCCTTTTCTCGGAGCTTTATCTCTAAATCAATCAAAGACTCCGCCGGCAGCGTCACCAACCATTCCGTAGGAGACATCCACCGGATGCACAACTCCCCATGCACTAGCGAACTAAGAGGCACTATAGGCAGATTACAATCAAGAGCAGTTTCGATCCCAGCCCATTGTTCGGACTTTGCTCTCACGACAAGAAAGCCTAGGGTCGTCATTTCAGTGACGATCACGCCAGGGTCTATGGTGACTGGAGGCTTTTCTGCGTCGGCAAGTGGCGAGCGAGTTTTCCCTTCTGATGGACGCTGAGACGCGACAAGAAAATCATTCGACATTCTGACGATCTCCAGCTTGATCATAAAACACAGGCCGACAGATTTTTACTGGATAATTGCCTGTAAGCTCCGCAGCATACAGGGTTTCACCCATACGTTTACGTCCACCTTTGACCAGCGCCAGCGCAAAACTCCGTTGCATCGTCGGACTGAAATAACTCGAGGTTACGTGACCTTGCATGGGTATAGGAGTCGAATGTTGCGAATCGTTCACAAGTTGCGAGCCTTCCTTAAGCAGAACTTGTGGATCATCCGGTAACAATCCAACGAGCTGTTTTCGATCTTCTCTAATACAATCCGATCTGGTCA
>MDSZ01225726.1_pt1 | contig 10594 bp, 11 predicted proteins | sample 811201 | NCBI WGS metagenome assembly MDSZ01 (sample SAMN05326647, study PRJNA326480) | marine metagenome | isolation source: seawater | place: Indian Ocean: North | collected 2010
CCCTAATGGAGATATATTTACATAAAGTAATGGCCTACGAAATGTAAAAGGTATAGAGTCAAATCCACTGCCAGTTGTAATACAAAACTCACAATTAATACCTAAATAAAAATCCATAAAATCAGACCTGTATTTTGAATTTGAATAATCTATAATTTTATTATTTTTAGTTTCTATTTTTTTTTCAGTAACTACACCCATTCGAATAACATAATAACCTAATTTTGTAAGCTCATCACAACATAATAAAAAATCATCTATATTCGCATTTCTATAAGAGTGATAATCAAAATCTAATTTAAAAAGTTTTTTTTTCAAAAATTGTGAATCTCTAACATTCAAACAAATAAATTTCTTATTTTCAGGAACACCCATACTATTTAAAATCAATTTTCCTTTTTTGTTTTCTTCACTGGTAAGCTTAAAATTAGCATCCTTAGTATCTAAAAAATTATCTAAATCCCTATTCCTAAAAAATAAATCAGGGCATAAATATTCAAAATTATAGCTAAAAATTTTTGAAAATAGATAGTTAAGATTAACTATAGATTCTCCAAGGTGCCTATTTATAAAAATTAATCTTTTTTTTAAAATAGTTTTAAAAAAAGAATTTGAAGGTACAAAATAATAAAAAAATAAATCGAAATGATTTTTTTTACCATATTCATAATTAAAATAATTATCAAAATAAGGTAAATCAAAACCTAATCTTGGCGTTAAGCGAAATATTCTAATTTTATATTTTCTTTTTAACAAAAATATTATTATTAATACTAACAGTGCTGGTACATAAAAAGGGATAGTTGTTAGATTAAAAAAATATGTTTTTAATTTAAAAATTGCAAATCTAAAAATTTTATTTAGTTTTTTATTACCGAACATATTAAGGTAAAATTAATTTACCAATCTTAGTATATTATTAGCAATCTCTTTTCTTCTTGAAAATGAGTTTTGATAAGATATCAACATTGGTAAATAAGACTTTAAATCTTTATAATTATATATAGAAATATCCTCTCTCGCAAAATGTATTGATTTATTTAACTTTAAAATATTTTGCAATAAATCAAGATTTAATTTATTTGAGTAGCAAAATTGATTTAAGGTGAAAAAAATAACGCCATCAATATCCTTAGTTCTTTTTATTTTTTCTAAAATATATGGCTGATATTCAAGAACAGAAAATTCTTCAGCTCCATAAAATACTATTTGTCCTTTTTCTTTTTTTGCCTTTCTAGTACATAAAAGGTGTTGTTCGGGTTGAGGCGAATATAACTTTGAATCTAAACAAGAATAATATTTGTATTTAAAGTTTTTCTTTTGAGTCAATTTCTGCTCCAAATTTAGTAATGTTAGAAATATTTAAAGGCCTGTAATATTGAAGTTGATTTTTTAATCCAGTTGGTGAAAAAAGATTTTTAAATCTCACATTTAAACTTATACGAGTTTCCTTTTCTTTATTAATATTCGAACCATGAAACAAACCAGCGTGAAAAAAAAGTGCATTTCCGTAGTCAACTTTAGGATTTTTAGAATTTTTTTTAGCATATTGCTCAAACTTACTCCAATTCTTTTTATTTTTTTCTAAAAATTTAAGTGCTTTATTTGTTTGATTGAAATCCAAAATATACATGGACTTAGTTTTGTAACAATCAACAAGAGGTATCCAAACTACTATCTCATATGATGAGTTTAATGGTGCATCTCTATGAATTTCTGATGGGTTTGGATCATTAGGTGATTGAATAACAATATTAATATTTTTTTGTATTAATATATCTTGTCCAAATAAATTAATTATCTTTTTTCTAAATAATTCAAATATTAAATTACTTATTTTATTATTTCTATTTATTTTTTTTATTAATTCTATTCTTTTTTTATTGAGATTATCAGAAGAAATATCTTTTATAAAGTGATGAAAATTATTAAGTACTTTTTCAGGATCATCTTCATTTATTTTAAATATTTTTTTTATTTCTGTTACTAGATCAATTCTTAACTTATTAAGTTGAACCTTGTCCTCAACCTCGAATATTTCATAGCCATTTTGAAAGTTAATCAAATCCATTTAATTCCCTACTCCATCTATTTTTACTATTGAACCTGACATATAGGAACTATGTATTGAACATAAAAAGGTAACTACATTTGAAATTTCTTGTGGCTCAGCCATTCTATTAATTGGAATTTTATTTTTTAAATATTTGTTATATTCTTTTAAATTATTTTTTCTTAAATTTGAAAAATATCTATTTTTTAAATTTACCAATCCTGGAGAAACACAATTAATATTGATATTAAATTTTGATATTTCTTTACTTAGTGATTTTACATACCCTTCTACTGCATTTTTAGACACAATATAGGGAATATAACCTTCATTAGTTGTAGTTGCTAATGTAGAAATATGGACAATTCTTCCCCATTTTAATTTTTTCATTTTAGGAAGAAAATAGTTATTGATTTCTATAGCTATGCCTAAATTGTAATTCCATACTTTAACCCAATCTTCTTTTTTTGCTAAAGAATTTTTAATATTTAATGAGCCACCTAAATTATGTACGATTATTTCAATATTAATAGATTTATCTTTAAAAAATTTGAATAGTTTTTTAATATTATTTTCTTTCATAAGATCTAAAGGAATAATAAATATTTTTTCTGTATATTTGCTTAATATTTTTTTTAAGTCTTCTAAGTCTTTTTTAGTTCTTGCAACAAGAATTAAATTTACACCTTCTTTTGCTAAACTTATTGCAATAGATTTTCCTATATTTTTACTACAACCTGTTACAAGAGCAAATTTATTTTTAATTCCAAATTCCATACTAACTTATTTTTTTATAAATGTTAGCTATTGTTTCATGACTTTGTAATCTTGCACCACCATCAACAGGAATCTCACATCCTGTAACATAAGTAGAGTTTTTGGATGTCAAAAATTCAACAACATGCGCTATATCCTTAGAAGTTCCCATACGTTTAATTGGTGTAATTAATTTCATCATTTTAGTTATTTTATTTCCTTTTTTATTATAAAATTTTTGATTTTCAGGTTTAATAATCTTAGTTGGCAACACACAATTACTTGTAATTTTTTTAGGCCCAAGTTTTATAGCATAATATTTTGACATCTCGTTTATTGCAGCTCTGCTAGAATGATAATCAATATTTTGGTCATGAACAATAGTTACAGTAGATATTGAGCTTATAAAAACAATAGAATTCTTAATTTTATTTTTTGCAACAATATAATCGATCAGATATTTAGATGAATGAACTGATACCTGAAACTCTTCAAGAGGATTTTTTCCTCTGTACCGTTGACAAAGAATAATATTATCAAAAAATATTTTATTTTTTAAAAAAAAATATTCCAATTGTTTACAAATTTGCTGTTTGTTACTTAATAAATCTAAAGTTATATTATTTTTTTTTCTTGTATTACGTGAGACAGTAAAAATATTATCTCCTCTTTTTTCAAGAACAGATGATATTACTTTACCAATACCTTTTGTACCACCTACTATTAATGAATTATTTTTTCTCATTATTGATTACTTTAAATTTAGGAAGGGGTACAATAAATTGACCTCCCATCCGTAGAAAATGTTTATTTTTTTTTATAATATTTTCAGAATAACGCCAAGCCAAAATAAGTATATATTTAGGGGATTTTTGGATTATTTCTTTAGGTGACAATACTTTAATATTTGTTCCCGGACTATACAAATTATGTCTCAATTTTTCATCATCAAATATAAAATCAATTTTATCTTTTAATCTGTAGTAATAAATAAAAGTTGTAGATCCTACAGAAGCACCATAAGCTGATAATTTTTTTTCTGGTATATTATTAATAAATTTATTAATTAAATTCATATTCTTAGTATTAATTTGTTGCATCTTAAGAAAATGTTGCTCTATATTTTTAAATAAACGATTTTCTTTTATCATGTAACTTTTTGTTAAATTATCAATTTTAATTTTCATATCAGTTTTTTTGAAAACAAATCGTATTGACCCCCCTTTAACACTTAAAGGTATAGCTGATATAAGTTTTAGATCATATTTAAGTGCAAATTTCATTAAATTTTTAACAGAAAAGTAAGAAATATGCTCGTGATAAATATTATCAAATAAATTATTTTTAAGTAACCCGTAAAGTGAAAAAGTTTCCATTATAAAAATTCCGTTTTCTGACAAATTATTTTTTAAAGATAAAAAAATTTCGTTAAGATCATCAATGTTTGCAATTACGTTATTAGCAATTATTAATTGAAAATTTCCATATTTATTAGCTATTTTTTTACTTAATTTTAAATTATAATCTTCGCTAAGAATTTCAAATTTTGTTTTAAGATTTTTCATTAATTTTTTTGCAGGATCTACACCTAAAACAAATGATGAATAATTATTCATTTTTTTTAATAAAGTTCCATCATTGCAGCCTATCTCAAGCACTTTATATTTTTTTTGTAAAAATTTATTTTTAATTAAATATTTTATAAATTTCTCAAAATGTTCTGGCAAACCAACTGAGGTGTTTGTAACATATAAATAGTCACCATATACAGTATTTGAATCAAGAACATTTGAAAGTTGAACGAATTTGCATTTCTTACAAATATTTAATTTAAGATCATAGAAAGATTCATTTTTTGATTTTATTTTTTTATAATCATCCCCAATGGGAGTTTTATTTAGATGAAATACTTTTTTTAATTCTTTACTATTACATAGTCTGCAATAATTTTTTGTTTTACTTAATTTATTTCTTTTTATCATTTATCTACCATGAAATTCAATTATATTATTTTCGTAATCTTTTATAAAAAACTGTTTTATATTATCTGTTTTACCAACTGTTAATTTGCTATTAGGAAATTTGTATTTTATTTTTTTAAAAAAAGTGTCAATATCATAAACCTCAAAACATATGTGTCTAACAGGTGTATTTTTTTTTATTATCTTATTTTTAGATAAGAAAAATTCAATAAATGTTTTATTGCCTGTATTTATAAAATAACCATATGTTTTATTATTTTTATTAATAAATTCATGGGCTATTTTAAATTTTAAAATACCTATATAAAAATCTTTAACCTTTTTTAAACTTTTTGTTGATAGACATACATGAGATAATTTTTTGATTTGCATCTAAAGTTGTTCCATATCAATTAATATTCTACCAGCTTTTCCAGTTCTAAATAATTTTAAAGCCCTATTGATATTGTTTAAATTAAACTTGTGTGTAATTAGTTTTTTATTATCAATTTTTTTTACTTTAAATAGTTTTATATAATTAGAAATATCTAAATTGGGTTGAGAAAGACCACCGTGAGACCCTTTCAAGATTTTGTTAAAATGAAGAGGTAACGAATATATATTAATTTTTTTGTTTGGGACACCAACTAAAATTGTTTTACCATCATTATTAGTTAAGTTATATGCTAATTCTATATTTTTTGAATTACCTGTTGTTTCAATTACAACATCTGCTTTTTTGTTATCAAGTATTTTTGAAATTTTTTTTAATAAGTTTTTATCATTTAATAACTTATGAGTTAATCCAAACTTTTTACCCAAATTTAATTTATTCAGATGAATATCAATTCCTATTATTGGATTAGCCGAAACAAGTGAGCAAGCTTGAGCAATATTAAGTCCAACACCTCCAACACCAAGTATAACAACAGATTGACCTATCTTAATTTTTGCATCATTATTGACCACCCCAAATCCAGTAGTTAAGGAACATCCGAATAAAGTAGCTTCTTTTAAATCAAATGATTTAGGAATTTTTGTTATTCTATTCTCAGATACAACTGCCTTTTCATTAAAAGTAGTGACCCATCCTGCATTAATAATATTATTTTTATATTTGTACTTAGGTACTTGACTTTCAATACCTGACCCTTTTCTCCAGTGCATTACAACATGATCACCTACTTTGACAGTAGACACACCTTCTCCAATAGCTTCAACTATTCCTGACCCTTCATGTCCAAGTAAATGAGGCAAGAACTTATCTTTACCTTTTACAGCATCAATTTCATTTATTTGTGCTCCACATATTCCACTAAAATAAACTTTTACCAAAACTTGACCAAAATATAATTTTTTAGGCAGTTCAATATCTTTAACTTGTAAATTATGTTTTGATTTAAATAAAATTGCTGCTTTCATTAACTATTCAAAATATATAAATTCATAATCGCCATTATAATCAAATTTATTAAATAGCCAAATCCACTCTTCTTTATCAAAAAAAGACTCACAAGTTAATGCCCAACACTGTAGGTTAAATAATTCTTGTTCATTTCTATAACTTTCAACCATCAAATATGAATTTTTTGAAACTCTATCTAATTCTGATAAAGCTTTTTCAAGTTCAAATATTCTAAGATTATGAAAACAACCCATTGATATAGATAAATCAAACTCTTTATCATTATAATTATATCTTTCTTGAGCTTTATGAATATAGAGAGATTCTTTGATTCCAGGTAATGCTGAATTTATACCATGGTTTGAAACATCAAAGCCTTCTATTTTAATTTTTGGAAGAATTTTTTGTATTTCATGAAGTAAAAAACCTTTCCCACAGCCTACATCTAAAATTTTTGAATTATTATCTAAATTATAATTTTCGATAAGTTTTTCTGCAACACCTTTCCATCTGCCAGGTATAAATTTGTACCCACCATATCCAAACATTCTGTCTCCATCCCAATAATCATATTCATATTCTTTAGCTTTGAGCATACATTTAACCTTATCATTAATCATTCTTTCTAAATAATCTCTAGATGTTGAGGTATGTAGTGAGGTGACGTAATCTACTAATTTTCCCATATTTTATCCTTACATTAAGTATTAAAAATTTCTATGTTTATTTAATTTTATTTTTTTTTAAACTTAAAAAATGAGGCTTATTTGATTTAGACATTTTTAATATATCTTTTTTAAGACTTTTTAAATCTTTAGGAAAATGTGATTCGATATTTTTAAATAATTTCATCATTTTTTTTGCATTAATTTCTGCATGACTTGGTCCTAAAGTAGGATAATCCGCGTAACCTACCAAATTTACATTTGTTTTTTGTTGATCAATATCTAATTTAATTTGCTCAAATGGTCGTTCAATTAAAAAAGGTGTAATCGTATATACCCAAGGTTTTAATCCTTCAAGAGACATACCTGCTGCTACACTAATTAAACTTTGTTCACATATACCTAAATTTATAAATCGATCAGGAAAATTTTCTCTATACTCATCAAAGACACGGTATCCAATATCACCTACTAACAAAATTATTTTTTTATCTTTTTTTGCTAATTCATTAATAAGGTTTCCGAATAAATATCTCATAGTATCTTTAAAGCTTTCTTACCAATTAAAATGTCATCACCTTTTACTTTCTTAGCATGCCAAACAGGATCGTTTTCAAATTTTTTTATACCCTTACCTTTAATTGTATTAACAATAAATGCAGTTGGTTTGTTATTTTTAAATTTATATTTTAAATTTTTGTAAATAGAATTTACATTATGACCATTTGCAATATTTATACAATTCCAATTAAAAGCTAATATTTTCCTTTGTAAATTTTCTAATGGTAAAGCATCATTGAGATGACTTAATGCTTGAATTTTATTGTAATCAATAATTAATACTAAATTATTCAGATTATGTTTAGACGCAATTAACATACTTTCCCAAGTAGTACCTTCTTGACACTCGCCATCGCTTATTAATACAAAAAATTTACCGTTCTTTTTTTGTAATTTTCTTGAAAGTGCCATTCCAGTTACGATAGGGAATCCATGACCAAGACTACCTGTTGTACAAAATATTCCGTTTTTGGGATCTATTTCAAGGTGAGTTGTTAATTTAGGTTTTAAACCATAAGATCTTAGTAATAAAAGAAAAGGAATGGAAGCATGTGATTTGCTTAATATAAATTTATCTTTTTTACTTAAAACACTTTCAAATAAAACAACTATTATTTCAATTAATGAAAAACTACCTCCTAAATGTGCTTCTCCTAATCTTATAAAAGATTTGAACGTATCTTGTCTTAGTTTAAGACATTTGTCTTTAATTTTTTTTTCATTCATAAAATTAGATATTTGTAAGAATAATTTAACTTATGCATATATTTATTTGCTAATTTGAATTGCCTGTCTTTTACTTTATTATAAGTTTTAGTATTTTTATACATTAATTTTTTAATATAGAACTTATTAGGATGAAAGATATTTAAAATTATTAAAATCCATCTAATTCCATAGAAAATGAATTGCTGGTTAAATCTTTTTTTATATAATGGATCATTACAAAAGATAGTGTTCATTTTTTCTATCCAAATTTTTTTTTGTGTATGAGATAATTTATTTTGAGGATGCCAAATAAAATCTGATACTAGTTTTACTGGATCATCCCAACCAAAATATTCAAAATCGTATAGATAAGTTTTATTCTTATGTTTAATAGAATTATGGAATCCAAAATCTGATTGGGATAAGATTTGATATTTTTTTTGTAATATAGAATTTATTAAAGGATCTTTTAGATTAATTCTTTTTTTATAATAATTAATATAATTTTTATTTAGTTGATTTAAAAAATTAACAATTTTTTTATTTTTTTTATTGAAATTTTTGATTTTTTTTAATCTTTCTTCGATTTGATCAAATATCTGCTTGCTATTTAAACATGCTTCCGTAGCTGGTAAAAAAGTATTGTATTTTAAATTTTTTGATAGTTTTTTTAATCTTTTTACTACATTTATAAATTCAATGATTTGATTAGATTTTAATTTTTTCCCATTTATGTGTTTGTAGACTATTAAGTTTTCATCTAAGAAATAATTTATAATTTTAGGAATATGAAATTTATTTTTTAAAAAATCTATTGCATTAATTTCATTTTCTATTCTTTTTCTGTCATTTTGATGTTTATTAGGAAAAAATTTAGCTATAAATTTATTATTACTTACATCTATAATTTTATAAACATTACTGTTGCCATAAATATTAATTTTTTTAAAACTTTTGATTTTTTTGGAAATCAAATTACTACATAAAATTTTTTTTATTTTATTTTCATCTAAATTAAAAATAAAATTTGATATATCTGCCCAATTTGAAAATTTTTGTATATTTTTGTCTTTTATTTTAGAATCGAATCTATTATAAAAAATTTTTTTGATATTATTTTTTAATTCTTTGTGTTTAAGAATAACAGCTAAGTCATCTACAAAATAATCTAAATTAAGAGAATTAATCTTTTGAATTTTATCTTCTTGAGAATTACAGAAAAAAATATTTTTTTTTTTAATCAATAAATTTTTTTTTACAAAAAAATTATTTTGTCTCAGCCATTTAAGTGCTTCCGTTCTTAAATTAATTTTATTTTTATCATAATGACCATATTCAGTTTTATGACTAATTATAAAAATTTCATATTTAAAATATTGTGCTATTATTAGAAATAATTTTAATCCTGAAGCAATTTTTGCATATTTAATTTTACCTCCATATAGTGAGCCTTGAAATTTATTCCATAAAAATAGGCCATTTTTACTTTTTAATAAATTTTTTTTTAATGTTTCTTTTGGATTACTTTTTTTATTTCCTGTAAAATTATATTTTTTATTTTCTAAATTAAAAAGGTCATCATAGATTGCAATCGTATTATCAAAATCAATACCTATTTTCATATTTAGGTTATATTTATTTTTTTCATTTTTTTTATATTAAAATACTCTTCATTATTAAGTGAGTTGAAAAATAGATTTTTTTTAAATGCTTTTTTTAAATCTAAAATAGCGTCTTCAATTGTAAATTTTGGCTTGAATTGCAAAGCTTTACTAATTTTTTCTGAACTTATATGATATGACCTATTATCATCAGTAGTTTTTTTTATAATTTGGATATCACTGTCTATGTTTTTTTTTACATTTTGAGCTATATCAATGACTTTTTGATTTTCATAACCTACATTAAAAATCTCACCATTGATGATGTTATTTTTGGAAGTTATAATTTCAATATATGCATTTACCATATCGTTAATATGTATATTAGGCCTCAATTGATCTCCACCAAAGACTGTTATTAGTTTATTTTGATATCCTAAATTAAATAATAAATTTACAACTAAATCAAATCTTTGTCTTTTTGAATAACCACAAACAGTTGCAGGTCTTAAAATGCACGTTATAAAATTATTTGAAGTGTATTTTAATAATATATCTTCACAAACAGCTTTATATTTAGAGTAGTCAGTAAGGGGTTTTAATGTCATATTTTCAATAACATTTTTTTCTTTTTTAATTCCATAAACAGATGAAGATGAAGCGTAAATAAACTTTTCCACTCCTAGATCTTTAGATATTTTTACTAGTGGTTCAAAAGGGTCAAGATTAATTGATTTAGAAAGTTCAGGATTTAAATCAAAACTTGGATCATTGGATATGCAAGCTAGATGTATTACAACATTATGTCCAGGTAATACTTTCTTTAATAATTTTTGATCTCTTATATCGCCTTTTACAATTTTCAAATTTCTGTTACTTTTTAA
>MDSZ01270973.1_pt1 | contig 10594 bp, 9 predicted proteins | sample 811201 | NCBI WGS metagenome assembly MDSZ01 (sample SAMN05326647, study PRJNA326480) | marine metagenome | isolation source: seawater | place: Indian Ocean: North | collected 2010
CCGCATCCGATGGAGCGATCGTGATCACTGGGGCCGCCACCAGGGCAGCCAGAGCAAGGGAAGCCGTGGAGATGCTCATCGTTCAGACCATCGAGATAGATCCGTTCTGGAGTGATCCGTCAATCAGGATCTGATTGCTTCGCCGTGAGTCATGACCAGATGTGACTTACGCCTGGGCTTCCTGGGGTTGGGGGGGCAACTCCCTAATGGAGCGCTCAGAAGAGATCCTTCAAACGCAGCAAACCGGTAGTGGAAGGTGCGCCGAGCCAAAGTCCTGGTCAACATCGATCCATGCTGATTATTGGCATCGCATGAGTTGGCTGTTAAACAACTCTGCAATGAGAGGCGGCAGGTCAGGACAGCGGGATATTGCTGCTGCCTTGATAGGCAAATGCGAGATCAACATCTTGAAAAGAATGCCTGGGAGCCATGCAGCTTCTGCAAGCTGCTGGAATACAGGCGTTGACAGAGCAAGAAGACCTGAAGAAAATGGAAGGAGTCATAACTTGATTCATGAGCCTGCTCCAGGCCTACCTGCGTAACCCCAAAACCCAGCGCGCGCTGAGCAAAAAGCCTGGACAAGAGGGCTTCTCACTGATTGAACTGGTCATTGTCGTGGCAGTTCTTGCTGTCCTTGCAGTGATCGCAATTCCCGCCTTTGACAACATCGCATCAGATGGGAGGACAGCGGCAGGTAAGACAGCCCTTGCCAATGCTGTGAAAGAGTGCAGCGTTAGTCGAGCAAGGGGCGGCACAGTGGCACACACAGCCCTTGTAGATGGTGGAAGCCTAGACTTCAATGCGGCTCTTGAGGGTAATGCTTGCACCGCAACAGAAGCCGTTGTTTGCGTTGAAAACTCCACCGCCGCGGCTTACGGCGTCAATCTCGTCAACAGCGCTAAGTTAACTTCAAGCGACTCTCTCTCTGCAGCAGTAGGGAACTGTGCCGCAAACCTCGCTTTTACCGATTGGTAAGTTGACGAAAAACTTACGTCGCTCAAGCATAAATCGCTTGAGCGACACAAGCGGTTTTTCACTGATAGAACTAGTAACAGTTCTATCAATTTTAGGCTCTCTTACAGCAATTAGTTTAGTTGGCATTACTGGTACCGGCGGGATTCTTGGCGCAATAAAAAGCGCTGAGATTGACGAAGCAAAAGCACTTCTCAACAAAGCTGCTGCTGATTGCCTGCAGAAGGGTCGCATTGGAGGCAGCAACAAAGACCTCATCGACGAAGAAATAATTTCGGACATACGCATCAATCCCATCGGATTCAAAATTAATAAAGCCGACAAGGCTGATAAATGCTCCTACTTGCAATTAATCCCTTCCAAAGAGGATGACGATGTTCGTTATCCGATCGGATTTTCTGTAATCGATGGTTCATTAAGTAAATTCGCGACACCGACATCCACAAACAATGACAGCATCAGGTCCTGCGAACGCTGGGCTGGCGTAAACTGCAAACAGGACGAAAGCCTGAAGAAGCTGGTTGAATGGAAAAACAATATTGCCGCCGAGAAAACGAAATGCGAAGCCAACTACAGCAACTGGCTGACTAACACACAACCCCTTGAATTCAAACGGTGGAATCCCAATGCAGATTCAGGCTGCCCTGACAGGCCGCCAGAGGATGGTTCAACGTCCTACCGGACAGATCCAAACTGCACCCCGAACGGGTGCAATCGAGTGGTATTTGGACTCGATGGTGAATTTGTAGGCTTCACAAGGGACGATTACGATCGCGCCCTTGAGAAAAAATATGGAAAGGCATGCACTGAATGGGTAGCAGAAAAAAAAGCAGCTTCATATACAAATAGCCTCACAACACTCTCGCCGTTAACAAAATCACCGGAGTGCGGGTCGCAAAAGTTCTGGTTTTTCGAAGGAGAAGACCAAGGCACAAAGGATAAATTCCTAGAAACCGCATGCAGCGCATGGCTAGCCAATAAAAGCAAGCAAACTTATACAAATGATCCCATAAATGAAGCAAAGACCACTCCGGAATGCAAAGATCAGAAGTTCTGGTTTTTAAACGGAGTAGATTACAAAACACAAGCACAACTTAATATTAAATTGCTTGAATCAGCAAGCGGCAAATGTGAACTCGATCGCGAGAGAGATCGCGCAGCAGGGTTTACTGGACAATGGGGACCCAAACCAGGCCCGGGCGTTTGTGCTGAAGAGAGTTACATTTGTGATGGAAAGATTGTAAACGCCTTCACTTACGCCAAAGATTGCGGGGCAAAAGACGGTCCTCCCAATAAATGCAAACAACGCTTAGTGAGTCCTGATCAGGATTGCATCGACTATGAACTAGGTGATTATTTGTATAGAAAGTGTGGCCCAAGACCCCAACGATGCGCAGAGGTAGGCAAAGGTAAACCTGGCAAAGGGTGGAACAAAACAAACGCGTGTGCAGTTTGGGCGAAATGCATGAGTCTTTTTTAGCCAATGAAGCAATCCGTACACGAGCCCATTGACGTGAATTTTACAATGCAGTGGCACAAAAGAAATATCGCCGTCCTTTCAAATACTGATACAAACCAAGTAAAAAGAGATCGACATCTCGCTGCTTGCATTGGCAACTGCACCTATGCAGCAACCGCTAGCGACTTGATCAACGAGAGGGTCTATGTTCATAGTGTTGAATGGCAATTCGTTGAAATTCCAGAGCGTCAAATTCAAACTATTCTAAGCAGATCAGAGATGGCATCATGAATATAGAACTAGCGAAAGATATTAGATCACTAGTTGATGAAATTTTTTCACTGCAATGGTGTAGAGAAAATTTTGTAATTCCGCTACCGCAAGACGGCAGCAATGGAGACACAAAAGCGATCAAAATTGCCATTGGCAACTTTTCATATCTAGCAACCGTTGGTGAATTTATAGAAAAAAGGGTGAGCGAAAAAGGGTACACCTTTGAGGTTGTACTCAAAAAACCCGAAGAAATCAACGCCCTGCTTGATGACGCGGCAAATCTAAGAATCCAAACTGACACTTTTGATAAGAAAACACTATTCAGTGAAGAAGCACTGATTGATGCTCTAGAGGAAACAAGCAACGAACCAATATCAGTATTAGGCATCGACTTCAGCGAAGAAGACTCCGATGACAATGAAGACCTGATTCAAGCCATTGATCTTGAAACAGAACTGATGGGAGACAAAATACAAAAAAGTGTCGCAACACTTTTAATTTACGCTGCACAAAATGATATTTCTGATATCCATATTGAACCTCTTCGCGAAAACTATCAAATCCGAATGAGAAAAGACGGAGACATGGGTGCATTTGGCACCATTCCAAAGCTTACCGGAGTGAAGATGACAGCAGCTCTTAAGAATATGGCCCAAATGGATATTGCGGAACGGCGTGCTTCTCAAGACGGAAAAATTAAACGAACATACAACAATCAAATCATTGAATTTCGCTGCGTCACAGCACCTGGAAAGTTTGGAGAGATGATGGTTATGCGATATCTGAACAGCAATAGCGACGACTTAGACCTTAAACAACTAATAGTGCACGATCAAGTGAGAGATCGATTCAAATCACTAGCATCATCTGCCAATGGAATTATTATTGTCTCTGGACCAACAGGCTCAGGAAAATCAACAACGCTTGCCTCAATATTACGTGAAAAAGATACCGGAGACAATAAAATTGTCACAGCAGAAGATCCCATCGAATACGACCTAGGAGGAAATATTCAGCAATTTGAAGTGATCAAGAAAAAAGATTTAACTTTCGCCAATTTATTACGCACTTTTTTGCGATCCGACCCAGATGTGATCCTTATTGGCGAAACAAGAGATCCAGAAACTGCAGAGGCATCGATGGATGCTGCTGAAACTGGTCACTTGGTCTTCACAACACTCCACGCAAACAGTGCAAGCAGTTCCATAACACGGCTCCTCGATATGGAGGTACCGGCCTACAAAATCAATTCTTCGTTGAGGGGAGTCCTGGCACAAAGACTGCTCAAGCGTGTATGCCAGCACTGCAGCATCAAACAACCCATCACACTTGAAGAGAGTGTCTTTAGTGGTATTCCAACGGGAACAATCATCAGGCAGGCAACCATCGTTAAAGCCGAAGACAGACCCAGCAGAAAAGCAGAAGGTACACTCTGCTCAGTCTGCAATGGCAGTGGATACAAAGGCCGGATTGGGACCTACGAGTTACTCGAGGTCAGTGATGAAGTCGCAAGAATGGTCAGACAGAATAAAAGCATGCGGGAGATTAATGAAACCGCTGTTCGAGAGGGGATGATGACACTAAAAAGCTACGCATGCGAGCTCATCAAAAAAGAACTCACAACTGTGGCAGAGTTGAAAAAAATATGCAACGATTAGAACTAAGTGCGAGTTAGCCAATGTCACTTGCAAGGCAAATCGTAGGATTCGCTATCAAAGCAGGATCCTCGGATATTCACTTGGAAGAAGGATCACCAATTGCGATTCGAGTCAACTCTGATATACGGATTCTTGAAAATATTATTGGCCCCAATGACATGAGCCGGCTTCTTTCCGAGATTGTTAGCGAAGACAAGCTGCAACAGTATGAACGCACGGGAGACCTGGATACTTCAATCGGCCTGGAAGGCCTATCTAGAATCAGAATCAACGCCTACAAGGCCAACGAGAAACGCTGTTTAACTCTTCGCATCCTTCCTGATAACTTACCAAAGTGGCAAGATCTGGGCTTACCTCAACCTTTCATTGATCTCACCGAAAAACATCGAGGGCTTGTTCTATGCACAGGGCCGACAGGATCAGGAAAATCGACAACACTTGCGGCTTTTATTAATTGTGTTCTGGAAACACAAAAACGACATGTCCTCACCATTGAGGACCCGATTGAATTTGAGTTCAAGCACTCCAAAAGCTCAATCATTCATCAACGAGAGGTTAAGCGAGACACGCAAACCTTCGCTTCTGCCCTACGTGCAGCGCTTAGGGAAGACCCTGACGTGATCTACATCGGAGAAATGCGGGATCTTGAAACCATTCAGCTGGCGATCACTGCTGCCGAAACGGGGCACCTCGTTCTCGGGACCCTGCATACATCATCGGCAGCAAAGACTGTAGAACGAATTGTCGATGTCTTCCCCGGTGATCAACAAGAACAAGCTCGACTACAGGTGTCCACATCATTGCTGGGCGTGATGACTCAAACACTCTGCAAGAACAAAAAGGGGAAGCGTTCTCTCGCCTATGAGTTGATGATCAATACGCCGGCAATTGCTAATCTGATTCGGGAACGTAAGATCAGCCAGATTTATTCTCAATTACAAACTGGCAGCAAAGAGGGCATGAATACCCTTGAGCAGTGCCTAAAAAATCTTGTTGAACAAGACGAAATCAGCCAACAAGAAGCCCTTAGCAAGGCATCAAATCCGAAGGCGCTCCTAAGCAATACATAACCAACATGATTCAATACGGCAGTTCAAAATCCCCTCAAAGTCCAGGCAATAGCCAGGACAATCAAACTCTAAAGATACAACCCAAGAATCAACCAACAGCGGCAAAGCTAAAGGTACCGCAGAAAGATTTATTGGTCTTTTTCCGGCAACTTTCAGTGATCTTGGAAAGTGGTGTTCCGTTGGCCCAAGGCATGCTTCTCATTGCCGAGAACATGACCAATGCCAAGCTTGCTTATTGCATCCAACACATTGCATTTCGGCTCAATGCAGGTGAGGAGCTCTCATCAAGCCTGCGCCTTTACCCAAAGGTCTTTGAGCCCCTTGCCATTGGATTGATTGAGGCAGGAGAGGTTGGGGGAATACTTGGAGAGGTACTCGAACGCATCGCACTTCTCCTGGAGGAACGGGCCAAAATTAGGGGCCAAATCATTGGTGCACTGGTTTATCCAGCACTTGTCTTGCTTCTTGCGGTAAGCGTCAGCCTTGGCCTTCTCATTTTCATCGTACCAAAATTCAAAGATATGTTTGATGGTATGGGTGCTGAACTGCCGGCACTCACATCGTTCATGCTGAACTTATCCAACTTTGTAACATCACCAACATTCGCGATAGGATCGCCTTTAACAATTATTGCCGGAGTCTATTTATTTCGAAGCTACTACAGCAGAAAGCAGGGAAAACTAATTGTTGATACCAATATTTTAAAGATACCTCTTTTCGGTGACCTGCTTCTACGCTCTGAGATGGCAGGAATGTGCGACACCCTTTCAACACTGGTGAACTCGGGAATCCCCATTGTTGATGGCATGCAACGCTGCATTTCAGCAAGCTCAAATGAATTGATTCGCCAGACCCTCCAACGCTCGATCCTACTTGTCACTCAAGGCCAGGAACTCAATTATTCAATGGGTCGCAATAATGTTTTCCCAAAACTCGTCATCTCCATGATCAGAATCGGTGAAGAGACTGGTCAGCTTAGTTTCATGCTTGAAAAACTAGCTGTGTTTTACAAGCGAGAAGTGGAATCAACAGTTTCTGCATTAACCAAAGCAATGGAGCCTGCGGTAATCTTTGTGGTTGCAGGTATTGTGGGAACAATTGTCATCTCTCTCTATCTACCAATGTTCAGCCTAATCTCAAATATGGGCAATCGTTAATCCTCATTTGCAAAGCGGAGCTCACCAAGGTCATTAGAAACATCAGACCAAGAAGGCTTATCCTTAACAGGTACCTCAGAATTTAAGTTCTCATCGCCATGAACAGCGTCTTCTGAGAGATTCAAATCAGGAATACTGTATTCATCTGGTTGATGAACTGTTGGATCGTGGGTGGAAGAAGAGGAATCGGAAGCGACATGGCCTACCTCTTCAGGATCAGTAGTAGCCTTTAGAGTGATTGATACATCAATTTGATCAGAGTCTGTCTCTTCCAGATCAAGCTCTTCAGTCGACAGAAGATCACCTTCATTCTCAAAGACAGCAGCAGAATCTGTTAACTCTTGCTGCTGTTCCGAAGCAATCGAAGGCCATCGAGAAGCATCGTCTTCCCCTTCACTCTCAAAATCAATATCTAAGCCTTGAACAACTGGCTCTACAGAAGCAATTGACGGCCATTCCGTATCAGGAAGAGAGGCATCCGCGCTGGGATCAATTCCTTCTTGCAGCACGGGTTCATTCAGCGAGGGGAGATCTAGGGAATCAGGGACAGTCTCTGAGACCATCTCATCCCCACCACCAGAAACGGGGGCCTTGATCGATGGCCACTGCTCCTCTGATGAATCTGCATCATCAGCAGTTACGGGATCGAGGAGTAAATCAGCCTCGGGTAAAGATCTTGAGGGATCCTCATGCTTGGGTGCGGAATCAGACTGCATTTCATCTAGATCAATCACCAGAGGATCTTCCTCCAAGCTGAGAGAAGTAATCAATGAAGTGGTTAGCTCCTGATCTTCGACATCATCGATAGGTGTCACAACCAAGGCATCAGACTGATCAGCAGTCTCGGTTGATGCATCAACTCCTTCCAAAACACTTGATTCCAAAGAAGACGAAGCTTCCATATCCGTATCAACAACAAACATTGAATCCTCCTGCTTCTCTTCCGCAGCAACGGGGGCATGATCAATCGGTTTTTGCACAGCAACAAGATCCAAACCCGTCTGCGCTACTGAGGAACTCAAAAGATCAGCAATGGCTACAGCCTCATTTGTAAGCTGAGGTTCTGGACTCTTCGAAGCACGAACTTCCAAACAACATGTAAGCAATTGCTCCTTGGGGAGCAGGCCCAGGGCCAAACCCGTAAGGCGAGTAAGACCAGATGGCAACAAAAAATCAGCCGTCGACAACTCCGCCAACCCATTCACTGAGCCGGATCGAGAGACTACAACATGCAAACCCATCATCTCAGTCAGCAAATCTGCAAGAATCGGGTGAGAACTGTTCACACCAGTGAGAATCAAACGTCGAATCTGAGCACCCGGAAGATTTTGATAAAAGCGCTCCAGTGAAGCTCTCAAATCAGCAACGAGGACTCGCAAATCAAGTTCGGAGATGGGCAAATAATTCTCATCTTTGAGAACAAAATGATCCGGTGTCAAGCCAGATTCACGGGCAACAGCAAGCTCATCCGGTTCAAGATTGATCTCAGGAAGATTTCTGATCGCAGCCAACCGTTCTGACCCCAATAGACCGGAAGAGGACACCAGCATCAAGTTGCTGCAATCAGGAGTTAGTTCCAGCACAAGATCTACTTGCTGTGGAGCCAAGGTGATGAGATCAGCGGCATGATTTCGCAATTGACTGTGGCTACCGAGCTCCAACAGCTGCAATTCCAGATCCGCAGCTTGGAGCATCTCTACAATCGAATCGACAAGAACCTCTGGAATAGCTGTAAGCATGTATAAACAGGTGCCAGAATCTTGTTGTTGCTCTGCGGGTGTACAAACAGGGAAGAGGTCGAAATCTGTTTGGGTTAAAGGAAACGGGATTTGCAGACCATTGGCAGGATTTAAGACGTAATCACAAGCCTCATCCGTTGTTAACGATGCCGGAAGATTCAGGAGTCGCTGAAAAGCAAGCTCCGGAGGCAACACAACTGCCGCGCGATGGGCAGGGATCTTCTTCTCAGCACAAAAGTCCTTGATAAGACCAGCCATCTTCAATGGCTCAGCTGGCACGCCACGATCCAATGCTTCTGGAGGAAGTGCAAACGAACTGACATGGCTTAACTTCACTCCCATTTGCGACAGCGTCGCTTCCGCCAACAGCAAGAAATCAGGCCCAAACTCCAGCATCAGCACACGCTTGGAGATCCTGCGACGCATCGATAGCAGTCGTGTAGCGACCTGACTGACATCGAGACCAAAAAAGGTGGATCCGACAATGGGTGTTGCAGTCATGGCATCAACAGAAGGGACGAGGACGACAAAACAGACGGCGGGTAGGAAGGCTGGAGGAACTCAGCCGTTCCGGCAGAGCCTGCAATAGGTAGATGCCTGGCTTGGCACCATCCTCATTATTCAGAAGTGAGGCCATAGAACTTTCCAATGCAGTTGTTTTCCAAAGGCAGAGGCGATAACCCGGCGGCAGCACAACCTCTTTCATCGGCAAACCCCACTGGGTTATGGGACGTGCTGCTGGACAAGCCAGATTGGGCTGGACAGCTTGGGAATCAAAAGCAATTCCCTCGAGGCTGATCCCCGGCTGAGACAACACCTCAACAAGTTCATCCATCACCATCTGAAGCTGTTGATGATCAATCAAAACCCCATTGGAAACCTCGAATTCATTCTGCTCACCAGATTCAGCTGCACTGAAAAAACGCAACGTAAATTGCATCACCGAGGCAACAACACCGGTAAACACCACCAGCATTGTTATAGCCACGAGTGATTCGAGCAGTGTCATCCCCCGCTGTTCAAGCTTCTCTGATCGCGAAGGCTGAGGATCAATCATCAATCTATTCATCCAGCCCCACCTCGCGGGGTGCCGCTTTGATGTTATCTCGCCAAAACAGATCTGCTTGAGCATCACTCATAACACCAACTTTGCGCAAAACCTCCTTTTCATCCTTACTCAAGGGATATCGGCCAGCCTGATCAAAGGCTTGCTCAGCCAACTCGATCGAATACAACAGAGAAGTGGTAGCCACCACCATGATCACCGCACCCACAACAGCATCAATCATGAGCGAAACTCACTCGCGTTCGAAGGTACATCGGTTATTTCCTCCACTTAGAGCACAGGAAAAAAGCTGATAAGGAAGTTGCTGATTACCGGGATCTTGTCTGACGATGACGCGATGAGAACCGCGGTTCAGCTGACAACTGTTCGCCCAACGACCTTGACCGATCAAGGTCCAACCGCCAGGGCTAACATCTTCAAGTGCACCACACAAACCATTATTCAAGACTAAATCTGGGAATGCCGTGTCAGCCATATTTTCCAAAAGCTTGACATCTGAAAGTTGCATTGAGGGGTCTGCAAAATATTCATCAGGTGGCACTGGAATCATTGACTGGCCGGTTAGGGATAATCCCATCTCAAAAATCGCCATAATTCCACTGAGCATCATCATCCCCAGAACGGCATACAGATAAACCATCAGTTATCGCTCTCCCTTGGTTGAAGCAACGCTTTCGGCTGACGCCCATAGGCAGACAATGTGAGATTCATGGCCACCTCAGACTTCTCAGCACCATCCTCTATCTGCAGGCTCTGCTCTTGAATATTCATATCACTGATCACCACAAACACCTCCAATTGTTCCAGCGATTGCAGAAACGCCAGCACCTGCTGGAAAGGCCCCGTCACCGTGAGATCAGCCGAACGTTTCTCTAGGCCGCGATTAAGCAGTGGGTCACCCGCCGACTCTTCAGCCCCCGCCCCACCAACTGCGGGTGGTGCAATCTGATCCTGAGCCGGTATTGGAGCTTTAAACCGTTCCGTTACCCCAGGCTTGGTGGTGGTGATCTCCACGTTGTGGAGGCGAGCCATGTCATTGAGTTCCGCAAGGAACGTCTGAAGTTCTGACGTTCCCGCCACAAGTGCCAGCAAACGATCCAACTGCTGTTCTCGCTCCGCCTGTTTCCGCATCAACACAGCCAACTGCTGCCGCAGCACCGGCACAAAATCAGCCTTGGTTGTCAGTTGCGCCACCACCTC
>MDSZ01003559.1_pt1 | contig 10593 bp, 8 predicted proteins | sample 811201 | NCBI WGS metagenome assembly MDSZ01 (sample SAMN05326647, study PRJNA326480) | marine metagenome | isolation source: seawater | place: Indian Ocean: North | collected 2010
CTAAAAAAATTTTAATTTTTTCTTTTTTTAATCTATCAATATTTTTATTATAATTAATATCGCTTCCTTGAACTTTAAAACCTTGTCCTTTCATTATTAAAGACAAACCACTCATCCCAATTCCACCAATTCCAATAAAATGGATTATTTCTTTTTTTGCTAATTTAATATTCATTAATAATTTTTTTTAACTTCTGATTAATATATTTCCACGAATTTTCATAATTTAATTTTTCTAAATTTTTTTCTTTCTCAATTAATTTGGATTTATCATTAAGTAAACCACTTACAAAATTTACTAAAATTTCTCTATTAATTTTTTTTTGGTCTAGAACCCAGCAACAACCTTTATCCTTATAAAATTCTGCATTTTTCATCTGATGATCATCCTTGGAAGTTGGTAAAGGAATGGCTATAAACGGTTTATTTAGGAAAGAAATTTCTGCTAAAGAAGTTGCTCCTGCTCTAGTGATACAAAGATCTGAACTTTTTATTAGATTGATAAAATTTTCTTCGTAATTAAAAATTATATTTTCTACATTATATAAATCATAAAAAGTTTTCAAATTTTCTATGTTATCCTTACCTGTTTGTTGAATAACTTTTATTGAAAAGAGCTTTGAAATTTTAGTGATCATTTCTTTAACCAAATCATCAAAAATCTTTGCTCCTTGACTTCCACCAAATATTAAAAAACAGAATTTATCATTTAAATTTTGATTTTTTTTAACCTCATAAAAAGTTTTTGAAATTAATGGTTTTATTATTTCAATTTTGTGAATATGTTTTTCTGGGAAGTTAGATAATTTATCAGAATAACAAATAATCTTTTCTGAAAACTTTAAAAAAAATTTGTTACCTCTTCCTAAAACTAAATTGGGCTCAACCAAAAAAATAGGTACTCCTAAAAACTTAGCTGCAAAAATTATTGGTAAAGACATATATCCACCAATTGAAATAACTTTTTTGAATTTTTTTCTTTTTATATGTAAAATTGAATTTAATGTTAAATAAATTAATTTTATAATTTTAAATGGAAAATAAATGCTAAAATTTAATCTTGGTGTGTCTATAATTTTTATTTTTTCTCTGTCTAATGGAAGATATTTTAATCCCCTTAAATCTGTAGTAAAATAAATCTCATAATCTTCATTAAGATGTTCTTTGATTATTTTAGCAGGAATTACATGTCCACCTGTACCACCTGTGGTAATTAATATTTTTTGCACTTTTAAATTTAAACTTTTCTTTTTGTCAAATTTAAGATTATACCAGATAATATAGAGATGCTAATAATAGATGACCCGCCGTAACTCAAAAATGGCAAAGTCATACCTGTTGTAGGAAATAGTCTTATATTTACTCCAATATGAATTGTTGCTTGTAATAATATCAGGCTACCTGAGCCAATTAAGATTAATTTTTTAATATTATCATGTTCATATTCCACTTTTTTAAATATTGAATAAATAAATAATAAAAACAAAATTAAAATGAGCATTATTACAATCACACCAAACTCTTCTGAAATAACTGATATAATGTAATCAGTGTGTGCCTCAGGCACATTATTTTTTAATGTGCCCTCCCCAATACCTTTGCCAAAAAAACCCCCACTTGTAATCGAGTCTAATGCTTTGTCTGATTGAAAATTATGTGTTCCAGTTTCTTGATCAAAAAAAGAAAGCAATCTATTTTTTATATATTCAAATTTTGTAATATAAAAAACTGAATATAGTAAAGATGATATACCAACAACAATGATTGAAAATAAAAAAAATAAATTTATCCCTGACGCAAAAATTAATATTATCCAGCTTAAAATTATTAAAAGGGTTTGACCTAAATCTGGTTGAATAATTAATAATAAAACAATTAAAGATGTTAAAAAAAAAGAACAAATAAATTTAAATATATAATTAGGTAACTTTTCTGATGAAATAATTAAAGAAACCATAATAATAAAAAAAGGTTTTACAAACTCAATGGGCTGAATCCTTGGTAAAAATAATAAATCCAGCCATCTTTTTGATCCTTTAACCTCAACACCAATAATTGGAACTAAAATTAATAAAATGAATGAAATAAAAAAAATATAAATTGAAATTTTATATAAAATCGCATTTTCAATATAAGATAACACAAAAATTATTAATAATCCTACTAAGACAAAAGTAAGGTGTTTAAAAAAAAAAAAATAACTGTTTGTATCTAATTTATCAGATGCAATTAATGAAGTTGATACTAAAGAGAAAAATAAACCAATCAAAAAAAAAGTAATTATAAGAAAAAAAATAAACTTATCTAAATTTTTCCACCAACTATAATATGAAAAATAATTAAAAATTTTATCGAACGTTTTCATATATTTTTACTAGTTGATTAAAATACTCACCCCTGTCTTCGAAATTTTTAAAACTATCAAAAGATGCCGCTGCTGGACTAAATAAAATAACCTTTTTTTTTGATTTATCAATTTTTATATCTTTACATACTTCAATCCAAGCATGTTTTAAGTTTGTAAATGTTTTTAGCTTTATTTTATTTTTTAAATCAAAAAAAAATTTTTTTCTATTTTTGCCGAAAATGTAACATCTTATATATTTATAATACTTTTTAGATAACTGAAAAATATCTCCTTTTTTAGGAATTCCACCTACCAACCAATAGATATTTTTTGTTGATTTTAATAATTCTATTGAAGAAGAATAACTAGTAGACTTTGAGTCATTAATTATCATAAGATCCTTTGTGTTATAAATTATTTGCTGACGATAATTTAAACCTTTAAAATTTCTCACAGTCTTAATTAAATTAGTTTTTTTAATTTTAAAAATTTTACTTAAACTTATTGCAAAAGATAAATTTTCAATATTTGATGCTGATAAAAAATTTTCATTTTTAAATTCATTTACAAAATCATTTTTTAATTTTGTATCAACTTTAATTATTTTGCTTTTATATTTAATTTGTTTAATTTTAGACATTATCATCTTATCGTTTTTATTTATAAATGCTAAGGAGTCTCTATTTTGAGACTCGATTAATTTAAATTTTGCAGAAATATAATCTTTAATGGTATTATGTCTTTCAAGATGATCAGGTGATATATTCAGGATTGCTGCATATTTAGATTTAAATAACCTGCTATATTCTAATTGGTAAGATGAGGCTTCAATTATAAATATAGTTTTTTTATTAAAATTCTTTATTGATAAAATTGGATAACCAATATTGCCTGCAAGCCTAACATCAATTTTCTGTCTTTTTAAGATTTTATAAAGAAGCTGACATGTAGTAGATTTACCATTAGTTCCTGTGATCGTAATACATTTATTATTATAAAAAGAATAAAATATATCTAAATCTGTAAAAATAATTTTTAAATTTTTTTTTAGAAATTTTCTTAATTTACATCTTTTTAAATCTATACCAGGACTGATAATTATAGCATCAATTTTAAGTCTATTTATTTGATTTGCGGAAATTAAATTTTTTTTATTATCATCATATAAATAAATTTTATTTTTTTTTTTTAAAAAACTATGAGATGAAATACCGCTCTTTCCAAGTCCGTAGATAAGAATCTTTTTATTAATAAAAATATTTGAATTATCATTCATTATCTTAATTTAAGTGTAGCTAGACCAATTAATGCTAAAATAATCGAGATAATCCAAAATCTAATAACAACTGTTGACTCTGGCCATCCTTTTTTTTCAAAATGATGATGTATTGGAGCCATCTTGAAAACTCTTTTGCCAGTTAATTTGAAAGATACAACTTGAACAATTACCGATAATGCCTCTAAAACAAAAAGTCCTCCAGTAATTGCAAGAACGATTTCATGTTTGGTAATTATACCTATTGCTCCTAAGGATCCTCCAAGTGATAAGGATCCAGTATCGCCCATAAATATTTTTGCTGGTGGAGCATTGAACCATAAAAAACCTAAACAAGAACCAATAATAGAGCCACAAAAAATTGCTATTTCCCCTGTTCCTTCTATATAAGTAATTTGTAGATAATCAGAAAAAATTATATTACCTGCAATATAACTAATGAATGCAAAACAAGCAGCTACTAAGATAACAGGTACGGTAGCAAGACCATCCAATCCATCTGTTAAATTTACAGCATTTGAAGCACCCACAATTACAAAAACAGAGAATGGGATAAAAAACCATCCAAGATTAAAAAATAGATCTTTAAGAAATGGAAAATAAAGATTAGTAAACTCTTTATAATCTAAGTAAAAAGTTAAAAAAGTAATTCCAACTATAGAAATAATAATTTGACTAAACAATTTAAATCTAAAAGATACTCCAATTGAGTTATTGTTTTTTATTTTTTTATAATCATCAAGTGCACCAAGTAATCCAAATGAAATTAAGATATATAATGTAAATAATATATAGATATTTTTTATATCAGCCCACATAAGAACTGAAAAAATTATTCCAATTAAAATAACTAAGCCACCCATAGTAGGGGTGCCAATTTTTTTTATTATATGATCATCAGGTCCATCATTCCTAATAGGATTTACAATCTTCTTTTGAGAGACCATTTTAATAAATGGGCCACCAATTATCAAAACTATTATTAATGATGTAAATACTGCTAAACCAACTCTAAACGTGATATATTTAAAAACGTTTAAAAAACTAAAAACATCAACAAATTCTAATAAAAAACTATAAAGCATCAAGTTTATTTGATTTTAATAATTGGGATTGCTTAAAAAGGCCAGTAGAATTAGACCCCTTGATCATTAAATAATCGTTATTATTCATTTTTAAATTAATAAATTCTCTGATTTTGAGCAAATTTAGTAAAACTGATCCTTTTTTGTTTCTTTTTAAGCCCTTATAAGTTTTTTTTACATGCTTTCCATATATATGGACTTTATCAATATTTAGTTTGTTAATTATTTTTGCTATTGATTTATGGTGATTGATTGAACTACTACCCAATTCCAACATATCTCCAACTAATAAATGTTTACTATTATTTTTAACTTTTATATTTCCAAAATTTATCAAAGCATTTTTTAAAGACAAGGGATTAGAGTTATAACTTTCATCAATAAAGTTGATAATTTTTTTTTCAATTTTTAGTTTCGAAAAATCACCTCGGCCTTCAGGAAACTTAAAATTTAAAAAAATATTTTTTGAAATTTTTTTTAAATCAAAAAAAAGACTTATAACAGTTAGAGCAGCTAATAAATTTTGTATATGGTTTCTTGAATTGCTATGAGAAAAATAAAAATATTTTTTTGAATTTATAGAAAAAAAAATTTTATATTTATTTCCAATTTTAATTATTTTACGTAAATTTGAATAACTATTTTTTTCTTTTAAACTAAATGAGAAAACTTTTAATTTTTTTTTTAAAGCTTTTGAATTCAAAAAATTATAAAATTTATCATCTTTATTGAGTACTACACTTCCATTTTCAACAATATTATCAATTATTTCTGATTTTGCATCTGCTATTCCTTTAATATTCTTAAAATTTTTAGAGTGGGCATAGCTTATATTAGTAATAATACCTAAATTAGGTTTTAAGATATTAGATAAAAAATCTATTTCTCCTTTTCTGTCCATTCCAATTTCAAATATTCCAAATTTTTTTTTTGGTTTTAGATTCAGCAAACTTAAGGGCACTCCAAACTTATTATTAAAAGATTTTGGAGAATAATATGAATTTGAAATTTTAGATAAACTTTGTCCTAGTAGTTGTTTTAAACTGGTCTTTCCACAGCTTCCTGTAATTCCAATTATTTTTGTTTCAATATTATTTCTATAATCACGAGCACAATCAGTAAGAAAATTAAGAGTATCTTTAACTTTAATTTGCTTGGCAGAGGGAATATTTTTACCTAATTTATGAGTAATTATTAATGATGGTTTTTTTTTAATTACTTCCTTAAGAAACTTACTACCGTCATTTTTTTTTCCTTTAATTGCAAAAAAAATATCACCTTGTTCTAAATCCTTAGAATTGATTGATATTTTATTTATCTTTAAATTTTTATTTATAAATTTAGATTTTTCTTGTATGATATTTAATCTTCTATCTTTAAATAATTTTCTATTTTTAATATTAATTGAATTTAAAATTTCTTTACGATCAGAGAAGTAAATTTTCTTATGATCATATTCTTGAGTTTTTTCGTGTCCTTTACCAGCGATAACTGCAATTTCACCAGTTTTTAAATCATTTACACAATTATTAATTGCTGATTTTCTATTTGAAATTTCAATTATTTTTTTATTTTTAATTCCTTTTTTTATATCATTCCTGATTTTAGCTGGATTTTCACTCCTTGGATTGTCGTCAGTTAAATAAATTACATCTGCTAATTTTGAGGCAATAAATCCCATTTTAGATCTTTTTTTTTTATCTCTATCACCTCCACAACCAAATAATAATCTGATTTTAGAATGTTGAAATTGTTCTTTAATATTTATTAGAACTGTCTCAAGCGCATCTGGTGTGTGTGCATAATCTAAAATTACCTTGCTATTATTCCTTAATTTACCAATATTTTCTATTCTGCCTTCTATGGGCTTAATCTTATTTAACATTTTTGCCATAGCAGCTAAATCTAAACCACTTTCTATAGCAGCCAACATGGCCATAAGAATATTTTTAATTTGAATTTTTCCAATTAAATCAAATTTAATTTCAACACTTTGTTTTTTATTCTTTAATTTTATAATTTGTTGATCATTATGATACTTGTGTGAAACTAATTCCAAATCTGAATTTGGACTATAAGTTGTTAATAATTTTAATTTTTTTTGATAAGCAATTTTTTTTAAAAATTTAAATTGAGGAATACTTGCATCAGTAATAATAGTTCCTTTTTTTTTGATTAAACTTTTAAATAAATACAATTTTGAATTTAAATAATCCTTAAAATTTTTATGATAATCTAAATGATCATGGGATAAATTTGTAAATATACAAGTATTAAAAAGCAACCCATCTAATCTATTTTGTTTTAAACCGTGGCTTGATGCCTCTAAAATTATATCATTTATTTTTTTTTTACTTAAATAATTTAAAGCTTCACTTAACTTTATTGGATCTAGAGTTGTGTTGCCTATAGATTTTTTTATGTTTTTAAATTGTATACCAATTGTTCCTATCGAGGCAGATTTTTTTTTATTCAAATTTAATATTTGATTAAAAAAATTAGCTACAGACGATTTTCCATTTGTTCCCGTAACTGCAATTAAATTTTTTGGTTTTTTTTTTAATAATTTATAAGAAACTTCAGAAAGTAATTTTCTTGGATTTTTTTTTTTTATGAAAATTATATTTTTTATTGGTTTTAAATCTTCATCTGAAATAATTATTTTAGCTCCTTTTTTAATTGCATCGGATATAAAACTGTTACCATTATATGTATATCCTTTGAGAGCAAAAAAAATATTATTTTTTTTAACTAGTTTGCTATTAAACGCTAAACCAGAGAATTTTATTTTTGAATATTTTTTATCAATATTCTTTATTAAATTTCCAAGATACATTTTTTAATAAACTTCATTATATTTTGTGGCTAAAATAGGCCCAATTTTTTCAATTATATGACCTACTACTTCAACGGACGTCCATCCTGCAGTGTTAAATGGTGTGCCTTTGTATTTTATTCCAGAACCATCTCTATAATGGTAAATATATTCGCTGTTAATTTTAGGTTCATCTAGCATAACTACCAATGTGTATTTTGGATTTGATGTAGGGAAAATTGAAGCAAATGTGTTTACCTTTTTTTTTGAATATCCGCCAATATCACTTTTTTGTGCTGTTCCTGTTTTTCCACCAACCTCATATCCTTCTATATTAGCCAGGGAGGCTGTTCCCTCTTTTGTTGTTACAATTTTTCTTAATATTGGATTAATTTTTTTTGAAACATTATTTTTAAGTATTTTTTTATATTTTATTTTTATATCTTTTTTAATTAATGTTGGATTTATCTTATAACCTCCATTAACTATTATTGAATAAGCATTAGCTAATTGAAGTATCGTAGTTGTAATTCCATGACCATATGAGGTTGTAGCAAGCTTACATTTGCCCCAATTAAAAGAAATTGGTGTGCCAATTTCTTCAATATCAAACTTAATTGGATTGATTAAATCTAAATCGTTCATAAACTTTTTAAATTTTTCAATACCTAAAGATTGACCAATTCTAACAGATCCAATATTGCCTGAACGAATTAATATTTCTTCAGCAGTCAAGTCTGATGGAAGTTTTTCATCATACTCACTGATAGTATTTTTTCCACAAACTAATTTTTTTTCTAAATTTTTAAATTCTGTATCTGGCTCAATAATTCCTTCATGAAAACCTGCTGCCAAGGTAAAAGTTTTGAAAACAGAACCCAGTTCATACACTCCTTTTGTAGCTCTATTAATATATTTTAAGTCAATAATATTATTTCTTTGGTTTGGATCAAAATCTGGAATTGAAACTAACGATAAGATTTCACCATTATTAACATTCATAAGTATCGCTGCAGCACCTTTTGCTCTAAAAATTTGATTATATTTAATTAATTCTTCTCTGATTAAAAATTGAATATCTTTATCGACTGTTAATTGAATTACTTCATTATCTTTTAATTCACTATCTAAAGATTTTTCTAATCCCGAAATACCATTATTATCATCATCTATTTGTCCAATAATATGACTAAATAAATTTTTTTGTGGATAAATTCTAGTAAGTTTTTCCTCTGGCTTAATAGCTTTATCTCCAAGCATCATTATTTTTTCATAATTTTCATCAGAAATTTTTTTTTGAAACCAAAAAAATTTATTTTTTTCTAACTTAGATTCTATCAATTGATAATCTTTATTTGGAAAAATATATCCAAGATTCAAAAGTAATTTTTTTTGATTAATTATTTCAGTCGGATTAATACCAATATCAATTGAGCTTACAGTTTTAGCTAAAAAATATCCATTTCTGTCAATAATATCAGCTCGGTTATATTCATTATAAATTTTAGGATTATCATTTTTTAAATCACTGCTACTCCTGGAGCCAAGATGAAGTAAATGAATTGTGTATATTAGTGAAATTATAAAAAAAACAAAAAAAATAAAAGCTACACGATTAAATTTTATTTGAATTTTATTATTTTTAATATAATTAAATTCATCATTATTTTCATACAATATATATTTAGTTTTATTAGTCATTTTTCTTCTGAGATCTTTAAATCACCAATAATCATTTGATTATCAAGAATTTTAATTGTTTTTAAATCTTGTAATGATTTTTTTATTAATAAATTTTCAAAATATAATTTTTGGTATTCTAAAAGTTTTTCTGAGGAACTTAAGTAATCAAATTCTAATTTTGAATCTTTTAATCTGCTCTCTAAAAATAAAATATTCTCATTTAAAGAATAGATTTTATCATCAATATCTTTTGTGGAATTTTTTATTAATGAAGTGCATATAATCAAAGCCAATACTAATAAAAAAATCATTGATTTAATCATAATTTAGAACCCAAATTTTCAATTTCCAATAAAGCAGAAAATTTCCTTAGTAAATCGGTTTCAACTTCATAGATATCCTCATTTTTAATTAGATACCTTAACTTTGCTGATCTTGATGGTGGATTATCTTTGATCTCTTGTTTGGAAGGTATGATTGGTTTTTTTTGAGGCATTGAAAATGATAATTTTTTTTGCTCAAAAACTGGCTCATATCTAGATATACTTTTTTTTTCAGACAAATCTTTAAAAAAATATTTAACTATTTTGTCTTCCAAAGAATTAAAAGTTACTACTGCTAAAACACCATTCGTTTTTAAAATTTTTACTGAATTTATCAGGCCATAGATTAATTCACTAACTTCCTTATTTACAAATATTCTTAAGGCCTGAAAAGTTTTTGTTGCACTATGGACTTTAAAATTTTTCCTTCTTTTGGATTTTTCTATGATTTTTACAAGATCTTGTGTACCAATTTTTTTAAACTTTCTAAATTTTAAGATATTCCTAGATATTAATTTTGAATCATTTTCGTCACCAAAATATTTTAATATTTTTTCTATTTCTTTTTGGTCAAGATGATTTATTACTTCACAAGCAGAAAATTCATTTAGACCCATCATCATATTTAGTTTTCCTGATGAATTAAAAGACAAGCCTTTTTTCAAATTTTTTATTTGTGTAAAAGAATACCCTAAATCAAATACTATACCTTTAACATCTGTTTCTTTTAATTTAAGATTATTTAATTTACTAAATCTCAAATTTTTAAAATAAAATCTTTCTGGAAATTTTTTTTTTATTTTCTTTGCAATTTTTTCACTTTCAATATCTCTATCTAAACCAATAACATTAGTGTTGTCATAACTTAAGATTTTATTTGTATATCCACCTTGACCAAAGGTACAATCAATAAATGTGCCACCATGTTGAGGGGTAATAACGCTTATAACTTCTTTTAGCAGTACTGGATAATGCTTTATATCATCCGATACTATGGTGGCTTCCATTTATTTTTTCGAAGACCATTAATTTTTTTGTCTTCTTAAAAATGCAGGTATTTCTAA
>MDSZ01013319.1_pt1 | contig 10593 bp, 8 predicted proteins | sample 811201 | NCBI WGS metagenome assembly MDSZ01 (sample SAMN05326647, study PRJNA326480) | marine metagenome | isolation source: seawater | place: Indian Ocean: North | collected 2010
TCTGGAATCTTTTTTATAAATAAAGATTTGTTAAAACTGATTCCTGTTTCTAATAAAAATTTCGACGAAGAAATTATTAAATTAATTAAAAAAAGAAATGATACTTGCAAGATCCTGAATCTTTCAAATATAAAATTTATTGATATTGGGATAAAAAAAGACTTTTCATTCTTCAAAAAAAATTTAGATTATTTTTTAAAAAAAAAAGCATTATTTTTGGACAGAGATGGAGTAATAAATCAAGATTTAAAATATGTACATAAAACAAAAGATTTTTTTTGGAGAAAAGACATATTTAGTTTTTTAAAAAAAGTTATATCAAAAAATTACTATATATTTGTTATAACTAATCAATCCGGTATAGGCAGGTCATATTACAGTGAAAAAGATTTTTTTAAACTTAATAAATGGATTTTAAATATGTTAAGTTCAAAAGGTTTACATATTGATGATATAGCTTGGTCACCATATTACAAGTTTTCAAAAAAATATAACAGTTCAAAATTTTATAAGTTAAGAAAACCAAATTCAGGAATGATCGATTATTTAAAAAAAAAATGGATGATCGATATGAAAAATTCTGTATTTTTGGGTGATAGTAAAGTAGATGAAATGCTTGCAAAAAAAACTGATTTAAGATTTGTTAAAGTAAATAACAACACAAAATTAAAAAATATAACTATATAATTTTTATCTAAAAAAGATTAATGTAAATCTTTAGTAATGATATGAAAAATTTGAATTTAACTTTTGTTGCCGAAATTGGTCAAAATCATAACGGAAATATAGATTTATGCTATGAACTTATAAAAGAGGCTAAGTATGCCGGAGCAGATATCGCGAAATTTCAATTAGGATGGAGAGCAAAAAAAGGTGAGCGAAATCATATTGATAAAGAAAGTCTCAAAAAGTTACATGATTGGGGAAATCATTTCAATATTGAGATTATGTTTTCAGTTTTTAATGATGAAGCATTAAATTTACTTAAACCTTTTAAACCAAAAAAATTTAAAATTGCCTCCCGCACCGTGGTAGAAAATTTTAGCTTAGTAAAAAAGATTTTAAAATTGAAAAAAGAAACATTTATATCTCTTGGTAGATGGAATAAGAAAACTTTACCATTTAAAAAAAGTAAAAATATCAAATATTTGTGGTGCAAATACGAGTATCCTACATTTAATAAACATTTAACAAACTTTCCAAAAAAATTTGATAAATCTTATTTTGATGGTTTAAGTGATCACTGTGTAGGTATTGACACCTCTCTTTTAGCAATTTCACGAGGGGCAAGTATTATAGAAAGACATTTTACATTAGATAAATCATCCAATGTAATCAGAGATCATGCGTTATCTAGCACACCAGAAGAGTTCTATAATCTTATAAAACTTGGACGAGAATTGAGAATAAAATATCTTAAAGGTATTTAGTTGAAAAAAATTCATTTTCTAACGACCAAAACTTTACATCATCTTTATTTTTTTAAAAGATTAGAAAAAAAATTTAATATCAATAAGATTTTAATTGAAACGAAGTCTGTGTTGCCTAAGTTTAAGGTTGGACCTACGTATGAAAAAAAAAGATATAATTTTGAAAAAAAATTTTTTTTCAAAAATAAAAAATTTGGATGGCCAACAAAAAAGATCGTATCAAGCAGTAGTATAAATGCAAAAAAAATACTTAATTTTTTAAGAAAAGATAAACCTGACTTAGGAATAGTTTTTGGAACAAGAAAAATCACACCTGAAATAATTAAATGTTTTAAAGACGGTTTAATAAATATACATAGAGGAAAGTTAGATCAATACAGAGGTTTAGATACTGATCTTTGGGCTATTTATCACAATGATTTTAAAAACATATTTTTAACAATACATAAAGTTGAAAAAGATTTGGATAATGGCAGTATTTTTTTTGAAAAAAAAATGAATTTAAATAAGAATTTAAAAACTCATAAGATACAATATTTTACGACCTTAATGGCTGTAACTGGAGTTTTAAAATTTTTAAAAAAATATACAACAAATAAAAAAATTAAACTTTTTAAAAGAAAGAAAGGCAGGTATTATTCTTTCATGCCTTATGATTTAAGAAAAATTGTAATAAAAAAATTTGACAACTATTATCATGCAAAATAATTCTTTAAAAATCGCCTGTTTTCACGGAGTTTTGCCGAATAACCTCAAACTCAAGGGTATACAAAATTGTCAAAAAAAACATATTACCAAATTTCAATTTGAGAATTATTTGAAATATTTAAAAATTAAAAAAAAAGCAAATTTCCTCAGTGTAGACGACTTACTTAAAAAAAATTTTAAAATTAAGAAAAATTCTTATGTGATAACATTTGATGATGGATATAAAAATAATTTCACTATAGCATCTAAAATTTTAAACAAGCTGAAAATTCCATGTATATTTTTTGTTTGTCCAGATATGATTGGAAAAAATAAAATTTTTACTACAGACGAAATAGAGCATATAATTAATTTTTCAAAAAGAATAAAAATCAAATATAGAAATAAAAAAAGAACTTTTGAAAATTTATATAAAAAAGATAAAATTAAAAATTTAATTTACGTAAAAAAAATCGTTAAGAATAGTAAATTCAAGATAAAAAAAAAATTTATGACTGATTTTATAAAAAATAATATTGTGAAGGAAAAATATCCTTCTTTTTATAAAATAGCTAATTGGAAGGATATAAAAAAATCATCAAATGATATTATAAGTATTGGTAATCATTTCATAAATCATATTGAGTTGACAAATCTTTCGTCAAAAAACTTAGTAAAAATTGTTAATAAGTCAAAAAAAATCTTCAATGATCACAAACTTTTAAATTCTTTTTATTATGCATCGTATCCAGAGGGGAAATATAATAAAAAAGTTATAAATATTTTAAAAACAAAAGGTATAAAAATTTGCCCTTCTGTTGGAAATGGCCTTAACAAAGGAAAATTAAACATGTTTACTTTAAGTAGATACATGATTGGATTTAATAATAATAAAATAAATTTTTAATTTAAATATAGATACAGTGAGAAAAAAAGCCATACAAAGTTTAAATAATAAACTGACAAAGGATGTTTTCATGGTTAAAAACATGAAACATAATAAAGCGTTTAAACTTTCAAAAAATAATTCAATTAGTCATTTAGAATTTCTTAAAAAAAAATTTAAAGAATATAGAAAAAACTGGACTGATCAACCTAAAAAAATAATTGAAAATAAAATCGATCAAAAGAATTTTAAAAATAAAAAAATTATTCCACTTTGTATTGATTTAGAGGTCGCTGCAGTATGTGATCTTGCATGTCCACATTGTTTTAGACAATATATTTCAACTCCTGATAAAATAATGAAAAAAGAATTAGTAATTAAATTAATAGATCAAGCTAGTGAATTAGGGGTTCCCTCTATGAAATTTAATTGGAGAGGTGAGCCGCTTTTACATCCTCAATTACCAGATTTTATTGTTTATGCCAAAAAAAAAGGAATACTTGAAACTATAATAAATACAAATGCAACAAAATTAGATGAGACCTATTCAAAAAAACTCATAGACTCTGGATTAGACTTATTAATTTTTTCTTTTGATGGAGGAAGTAAAAAAACTTATGAAAAACTTCGACCTGGAAGATTTAAAGAAAATAGATTTGAAAGTATTTATAAAAATATTGTTGAATTCTGTAAACTTAAAAAAAAATTAGGTTCATATTATCCAAGAACAAAAATTCAGATGGTGCTCACAAAAGAAACAATGAAGGAAAAAAATTCTTTTTACAAATTATTCGAAGATTACGTTGATGATATTAGTGTAAAACAATATACGGAGAGAGGCGGACAAATTAAAAACTTGAAATATAGTGATGAAAAAATTAAGAAAATTCTTTCTGAAAACAATTTGAAAAAAGATTCTGAGATATTAACTTATAGTGATGAAGAAATATATGCTTCTACAGGAAGATTGCCATGTGAACAACCTTTTCAGAGGCTTTTGATTACATACGATGGAAGAGTAAGCGCATGTTGTTATGACTGGGGCAGCATGCATACCTTAGGGTACGTTGACGATTTAGCATTTAAAATTAAAAATAAACACTATCAAGAAGTAATGGAATCATCCGAAAAAAAAAAAAATGGTTTTGAGCTAATGAATTTAAAAATGCCCGAGTGTTATAATAAGCCAAATGAAAAAATTTCTACCCTCGCAGACATATGGTATGGCAGTGAACTAGATTACTTTAGAAAAAACCATCTATCAAATTCTTTAGAAAATATTGAAATTTGTAAAAATTGTACTTTCAAAGAAACTTACAAGTGGAAAAAAATTAAAATTTAATAAAAAGATGAAAATAGAGATAATCGGTGAGATAGCCAATGCTCACCAAGGATCTGTTAAAAAGGCAATGGATTTGGCCAGGGCAGCATTTTATTCGAAAGCTGATGCAGTAAAATTTCAAGTTTATTTTGCGAATGAAATGTTAAATCCTAAACATAAAAGGTACCTTCACTTTAAAAAACAATCATTTAGCAAAAATCAATGGTTGAAAATATTTAATTTTTGTAAAAAAAATAAGATTAAATTTTACTGTGATGTTTTTGGTTTAGAGGCTTTAAAATTTGTGCAAAAGAATAATATTAGAGGAATAAAGATACATGCATCTGACATGGCAAATAAACAAGTTTTAGATGAAATTATTACAAAAAAAGTGTTTCTTTCATGTGGAGGGGCGAATATTAATGAAATAGCTTATGCAGTAAATATATGTCGAAAAAAAGGAATTAGGCCTATTCTTCTTTATGGGTTTCAAAGTTATCCTACAGAACCAAAAGACGTAAATTTTTCAAGATTTTCTCTGATTAAAGAAATATTTAAAAAGCACGCTGATTTTGGATATCAAGACCATTCTTCAGGATCTAGCCAATACCACAAATTACTCCCGTTTTTTGCATGTGGTATCGGAGCAACTTTTTTGGAAAAACATATTACATTTGATCGTAAAAAAAAAGGAGTTGATTATTACTCTTCCATAGAACCGAAAAATTTTAGTGATTTTGTAAAAATAATAAGAAATCTAGAAAAATCATATAATGGGAATACATATGAAATTTCAAAAAAAGAAAAAATTTATAGAGATGAAACAAAAAAAATTTATTTTGCAAAAAAAAATATTTCTAAGAATAAAACTATAAAAAGCAAGGATTTAATAATGTTAAGATCAAATAATCCAAAAGTTAAACCTTTGCCGATAGAAAATTTCATCGGGAAAAAAACAAATAAAATTATAAAAAAATTTTCTTCAATTAGAAGCATAGATTTAAAGCAAAAAATAATAGCGATTATAGTTGCTAGGAGCAAATCTAAAAGACTGCCCAACAAAGCCTTAAAAAAAATTTGCGGTTTTGCAACATTAGATCATTTAATTAGGAGAGTAAAAAAAAGTAAAATGGTAGATCAAATTATTCTTTGTACTACTAAATATAAAGAGGACTTGAGCATTGTTAAAATTGCAAAAAAAAACAAGATAAAATCATTTAGGGGAGAAAATAATAATGTACTTAAGAGAATGTTATCCTCTTTAAAAAATAAGAAAGTAGACCATATAGTTAGAATTACTGGAGACGATATTTTAATTGATCCAGATTACTTAGATATAGCTATAAGAAGTCATCTTAGAACAAATTCTGATTATACAGATCACAAAAACTTACCCTCAGGCACAGAGACAGAAATATTTTCTTTGAATTTACTAAAAAATATTATGCTCACTTCTTTTTCATCAGAAGATTCTGAATATCTTACAAATTATGTTATTGATAACAAAAATGAGTATCTATGTAATTCAGCACCTGTCAAGTACAGCCATAAAAAAAAAATTAGACTTACAATTGACACACAAAAAGATTTCAAAAAAGTATCAACTTTTTTAAATCGAATGAAAGATAAAGAAAAATTATTTAATTACAACATGAATGATATAATTAAATTTTTCAAGGAAGATAAAATTAAAAAAAATATAAAAAAAGATTTAAAAATAAACACAAAAAAAAATTGGAGCAAATTAATTAATTAATACTTGATGAAAAAAAATATATCTAAAAGTCCACTTATCTCCGTGTATATTACAAATTATAATTACGGAAATTATTTAAAAAAATCAATAAATAGTGTTTTAGGTCAATCGTTGCAAAATTTTGAATTGATTATTATTGACGATAATTCAAACGATAATTCAAAGAGAGTTTTAAAGAACTACTTAAGTAATTCTAAAATTATCGTAATTTTCAACAAAAAAAAAATTGGTTTAAATCAAAATAACAATTTAGCTTTAAAAATAGCCAAGGGAAGATTTTTTATTCGTCTAGACGCTGACGACTGGATGCATCCAAACTGTTTAGAAATTTTAGCGTCAAAACTTTTAAATGATAAAAAAGTTGGTTTAGTTTTTCCAGATTACTATTTAGTAGATGAAAATAACGAAATTTATAGTCAGTATGAGAGACATGACTTTAATTCTGTCAATTTAAAAGATCAACCAGCTCATGGAGCATGCACAATGATAAGAACTAGACTTTTAAAAAATATTGGAGGATATAATAAAGATTTTTTTTGTCAGGATGGATATGATTTATGGATAAGATTTATACAGAAATATAAGGTAAAGAATATTAATTTGCCGTTATTTTATTATAGGCAGCATAATAGAAATCTAACAAAAAATGTGGATACTATTCAGAAAACAAAATCAAAAATATTAGAAAATTTCAACTCTAAGAAGATAAAAAATAGCTACTTCGTAGGTATAATTTCTATTATTGGAGACGAGAAAGAAAATAAAGAAATAAATTTAAAAAGGATAAGAAATAGAACGCTAATAGAATGGACGATTGACGCTGCTTTAAAGTCAAAAAAATTGAACAAACTAGTTTTCACATCACCTAATCATATCATAAATAAATTAATCAAAAAAAAATACAAAAAAAAATTATCGATAGTTCCAAAAAGTCAACATATTTCGCTACACAACACGCCTCTTAGCGATACTCAAAGTTTCATAATTAAAAAGCTTAAACTTCAGAAAAAAAAATATTTAAATATTGTTCAATTATTTGTTCGTACACCTTTTAAAAATCATGAAGATATTGATACAGCTATAAATATTTTTGATATATTCAAATTAGATAGATTAATTTCAGTAGTAAAGTCAAATAATCAGTTCTTTAAACACAATGGCAATAGTTTAGTTCCTATACAAAAAGACAGTAAGTTTCTTAAACTCGAAAGAGAAGAGCTTTATAAACAAATACAAGCTATTGAAATCATTAATTTTAAGAAGATTAAAAAAAAATTAAAAGATGTGAGAGTTGGGCATTCTCTACTGAGCAACAAAGCATCTCATGAGATACATAATCAAATCGATTTTGATTTAGCAGAAGTTTTATCTAGAAAATAGAATGTACAAAAAATATTATTTTTTAGTGCGCCGATCCCCAGATATAGACCACTCTGCTCCTATAATTCACGCTTTGTTAAAAAAAGGTATACCATGTTCAAATATCACACTAACTGACTTAAGCCTTAATCATTCAAATTTAAATTTTGATGAAAATAAATTGTTTCAATATATTAAAAAAAAAAAGATAAATACAAATTTTTTAATTACTAATATTTATATTTCATTCTTAAAAAAAATTTATTTTAATGAAGAACATATTAATTTTGAAGAATTTGGATCAATTAAAAAATCTATATTCAAAAGAGTAATGAGGATATCGTTGCTGAAAGTAATTGAATTACTATTTATCTTTAAAGCAATTTTTTATTCAATAAAAAGAAATAAAATATTTATTATTTTTAAAGATAAAAATTTTCCATTTAAAATTATATACTATCTTAGTAAAAAAAATCATATTTTAAATTTACCTCATGGATTCCCGCCGTGGGATGGAGCGAAGGATGAAATATACGGAGAAACTGTTCATCAAATAAATTTAAATCATTCGCTAATAAATAGCACTTTTTTTTCAGGACAGAATAATTTTGAGTGGTTTTATTTTTTTAATATTAAAATTTCAAAATTAAGTAATAAAATTCAGAATAAAAAAAAAATTTTTCCACTAAGATATACCCACGAATGGACTAATTTACTAAAAAAAGAAATTTTTAAAAAAAATGGGAATTTTATACGTAAAAGTGAAATAGTAGTTACATATTTTGCTCAAAAAGATCCATCAAGTAAAGATGAATTTTCAAATTTCATTTTAGAAAAAGCAATGCTTTTACACATTCTTAAAAATTATAAGGAAATACAATTGAACATAAGACTACATCCTTCTCAACTAATAACTAAAAAGAATAGTTTTATTAAAGAAATATCCAATCATAAAAACTGCAGAATTTACGCAGGTGAAAAAACCTCATCATTTGAATTGATAAATAATAGCGATATAATTATGGGAACTTATACAACAGCGTTATTGGATGCAGTATCTCTTAACAAAGAAATAATTATTTTAAAACACCTAACTAAAATCAATTGCTCACTAGAGATAAATAAAACTCAAAATCATGAAAATTTTAAAGAAATTTTCGATACAATTTTTAAAAGTCTGAATGAGAATAAAAAAATAAATCATGCACAAGTTTACAACCGACTAATAATTCCTGAAGATTATAAAGGTCAAGATATCTTTAATTTTTACCTAACAAAAATATTTTAACAAAATGCAAAATCGTCATATAGATCTATTTTTAGAATCAAGATTTAAATTTTTAAGTTTAATTTTAGCCTTTTCATCCTCAACGATGCAGTTTTTGGGCATCAGTTTAATTTATCCATTTATTATCATTCTTTTTGAGCTTAATGCAAATAATGACTTGATAAATGAACTATTGAATTATTTGAAATATTTAAATCTTCCAATCACTAAATATTGGCTATTATTTTACTGCGGATCCTGCATCGCACTGTCAGCATGTTTAAGTTTTTTTTATAGAATAGTTATTTCCTATTCATCTTTCAATTATTTAGGAAGGTTAAGGAAAAAAATTTTAGATTATTTTTTAAAATCTAAATTTCAGTCTTCTTCTGATAGTTTAAGCAAATTTAAGAATTCAATAGTAGTTTTATCTTTTGAGTCTCATACTACACTACTTAACCAATATAATATTATTGAAAAAGTATTTACAATTATTTTTTTAGCGCTTCTAGCAATAAATTTTTCTGTATTAATTTTATTGCTTACAATTTCAGTGGCTTTACTAATTTTTTTATTTTTTTCATTTACACTAAAGATTGTAAGAAGGATCCAAAATAATCTTAATACAACCAATGAAAAACTAATAAATTTATCAGACTCTATAACTAAAAATTTTAAATATATAAAAAGTTTAGGAAATAAAAACTTTTTACCCACTAATATTTCTAGTTTTATTAATAAATTTAATAGTCAAAATTTCAAATTTACTGTCTTAAATAAATTCACAAAAATTTTTAGAGAGCCAATTGTACTTATTTCATTAATCATAATTTTTTACTTAGGTCTTGAAAAATTCAAAATTGATCTTGCAACTTTAATTATAACTTTTGTTATAATGAGAAGATTATTTGCTCAAATTATGGAATTGGTGGTAGTTTTTCAGTCTTATAACAAAAGCTATGCAGCTCATAAGTATTGTAAGAGTTTTTTGGATCAAATTGAAAAAGATAAAGAGATATCTGGTTCGATAATTTTACCTGAAATAAAAAATATAAATTTAAAAAATATAAATTTAACATTTGATAGACCAATATTTAAAAACTTAAATTTAAACTTTAAAAAAAATAATTCTTACTTATTAAAAGGTGATTCTGGAACTGGTAAAACAACTTTAATGATGATTCTTATGGGCATTTATCAAATAGACTCTGGAGAAATAATTTTTAATGAGAATCATATACAAGATTTAAATTTAATGAATTTAAGAACAAAATTTAGTTATATAGACCAACAGAATAGTATATTCGATATTAGCCTTAGAGATAATCTAAAGATTAAAAATGACACGATTTCTGATGAAAAAATACTAGATATTTTAAAAGATTTTAATTTAAATTATGAAAAAAAAGATTTAGACAAAACGATAAATGAAACAATCTCTAATTTTTCAGGGGGTCAAATACAGAGATTGAATTTTATAAGAGAAATTATTTCAGGTTCAGATGTTTTTATTTTTGATGAATTTACAAGTAATCTAGATCAAGAAAATACTAGATTGATAATCAATTACATTCAAAAGAAAATGAGAGATAGGATTATTATTATTTCCTCCCATCAGAAAGAATATAATAAAATTGTAGACTATATAATCAATTTTGATAATCAAGAATTATCACTACAAAAAAATAATCAAAAAAAATAATTTATTATGTGTGGAATTTCAGGATTTATAGGTAAAAATGATCTAAGGCAGGAAACGATCAAAAAAACTTTGACCAAGATGAAATATAGAGGACCTGATGTACAAGATTTTAAGAATTTTAAAACTCAAGATTTAAATATTTATCTTTTATTTTCAAGACTTTCTATTATTGATCTCTCAAAAAA
>MDSZ01131836.1_pt1 | contig 10593 bp, 8 predicted proteins | sample 811201 | NCBI WGS metagenome assembly MDSZ01 (sample SAMN05326647, study PRJNA326480) | marine metagenome | isolation source: seawater | place: Indian Ocean: North | collected 2010
CCTCCAAAAAAAAATTTGCCAGAAATAATGATACTAATATCAAAATAAAATCTGATATTGCAGCAATAACTTGCTTAGTCTTTCTACTTGTTTTTAATAGATAGTTTTTCAATTTATAAAAGCCTCTATCTAACTTCTTCGAAGATACTTTTTATACCTTCCTGCATGTAGGTTATGTCCTCATCAGTTAAGGTCGGGTGTACCAAAAATGTAATAGAGGATTGACCAAGCTCTTTAGCATTAGGTAAATCTTTTTTTGGACTAAAATCGGTTCCTTTAAAAGCTTTCTCCTTATATATCTCAGAACAAGAACCTTCAAAGCAAGGAATATTTATATCATTAAACTTTTGTATGACCTTTGCTCTATTCCATCCATTCTTTAAATTAGGAATCTTTAAATAGGCATAAAGCTTATAATAAGCATGTTCAAAACCTTTTTTACATACTGGAACCCTAATTAAATCCTGAAAATCATTAAGGACATTTATTAATTTCTTTGCGTTGCAACGTCTCAATTCAGTCCAAGTTTCCATTTTTTTTAGTTGGGATCTGCCTATAGCAGCTTGAAACTCTGTAATCCTAAAGTTAGTACCAAAGCTATCATGTAGCCATCTAAAGCCCGGGGGATGTTTCTCCTTGTAAACAGAGTAGAAGTTTTTTCCATGATCTTTATAAGACCACATTTTTTCCCAAAGCTCTTTGGAGTTGGTTGCAACCATTCCTCCCTCGCCCCCTGTGCTCATTATCTTGTCTTGACAAAACGACCAAGCCCCTATGTCTCCGATTGAACCCACGTGAGCTCCTTTATATTTAGCCCCGTGTGCCTGGGCACAATCCTCTATCACATATATATTTTTGTGCTTAGCAAAAGACATGATGGGATCCATATCACAAGGCCATCCTGCTAAATGGACACAAAGGATTGCCTTCACATCTTTTGTATAAACTGATTCAATGGAGTCAATAGTTATATTTCCGCTTTCCCTACTTACATCACAAAAGACAGGTTCAGCCCCTAAGTTTATAACAGAAGAAACAGATGCAATAAAAGATCTAGGAGTGACAATTACTTTATCTCCTGGGCCAATATCCAAAGACTTTAGCGCCAGGTCAAGAGCAAGAGTGCCATTAGCTACAGCAATAGAATGTCTTGAGCCAATCCATTGTGCAAATTCCTTCTCAAACTCCTTGCCGTGACTTCCTGTCCAATAATTTACTTTTCCGGTAAGAAGTATTTCTTCAACAAGTTTTACTTCTTCAGTATCAAAAGAAGGCCAATCATTTAAATTGTTTTTTTTAATCATTTTTTATAATTTTCCATAAATAATTAAAAAAGATCTTCAAGTCCTTAGAGAAAGATATATCATCACTATATTCCTTATTCATTTTGACCTTGATTGGAAGTATTTCTGTCAAATAAACTTCTAGAGGATCATTCTCATCCTCCAACAACTCCTCCTCATTGATAAAGCTTAGAGTGGCCGGACTAATTAGTCCTGGCTTTACACTTGTCCAAGACTCGAAATCTTCAAAACTGAGGGTTTCCATTATAGACGTCACTTCTGGTCTTGGGCCAATAAAACTCATCTTTCCTATAAATACAGAAAATAGTTGAGGCAGTTCATCAACGTGTAGTCTTCTTAAAATTGATCCAACTTTAGTAATTCTATTATCAGATAATGATGCAACTCCTTTGTCATTAATATTGTGAGTAGAATTTGAAATCATTGTCTTTACTTTATAAACGTAGAATTCTTTTCCCCTATGTCCTATTCTCAACTGCCTAAATAAACCAAATTCTTTTAAATTAATAGACATTAGGATAACCAAAAAAAATTGGATTGGTAAAGTAATCAGAATGAGAACAAGAGAAAATACAAGATCTAAAACTCTTTTAATTAAATCTTTATATATTTTTCTCAAGTTAGCTTTTCATTGTATAAAATCTGAAGAGGCAGCTTTTATAGGTTTTCGTAATAATATTTTCTGGTGATACATTACTAAAATTTGAGATTTATTTTACAACTCATAAAGGTAAAGTTTCACTAAGATATTTTTCATAGAGTGAATAATGGGCCTCTCTAACCTTATTTTCATCGAACAATTTCTCAGCCAACTCTCTTCCTGACTTTCCCATCTCAATTAATCGGTCTGGATTAGATATAAGATTTGAAATAGCTGAATATAAAGCTTTTGAATTACGAGGTTCTATTAAAATCCCTGTTTTTTCACTTAAAATTGAATCCCTGCATCCAGGATGATCAGTGGTGATTATAGGAACGCCGCATGCGGCCGCTTCCTGTAGAACCTTAGGCATACCCTCAGAATAATAAGATGGCAAGATAAATAAAGATGCAGAAGCAAGTAATAAATTCAAATCCTTTCTATCACCAACATACTCAACACCACTTTCTTGACACAACGGTACAAGATTTCTTTCTAAAATGGCAGATGGACTTTTAGAGTCTATCGGCCCAGCAAGAATAAATCTTGCCTCTAAATTATTCTTAGACTTGAATGAAGCTGCCGCTGCACAAAACTCGTATATTCCCTTTTCTTCCAAGATTCTACATGCCATCAATATTATTGGAGGCTTCTCTTCTATTGCTATAGGTTTAAATCTTTCTAAGTCCACACCAGAACCTGGAAGAGTGATAATTGGATTCTTGCCAATATTAAAACTTTGAAGCACGGATTTATCATGACTATTTTGGCATATGATTACTGATGACTTTGTGTTGAATATATATCGATAAAGCACCATTACAAACCGCAGTCTAATGCGTTTAAAGAAGGTCTCATCACTAAAAACTGGCCCTAGACCTGAAACTGCTCCTATAAAAGGGATGCCAATTAATCTTGAAACTATACCTAGTAAGATAATTGGCTTTATTGTTACTGCGTGTATTAAATCTGGCTTGTTTTTATGGATTAAGAAATAGACCCTTATTAATTCTATCATTAAAGAAAAGACATTTCTTTTTGATCTTGATAGAGGGCTTTGGTGCAAACTATATTTATCATCTTTAGAAGTAACCTTAATGCCAGTTAAATCGGCATAAACGCACATATCTATTCCCTTTTGAAAGGCATTCTGGGCTAATGAAATTCTATGTGAAAGAAAAAACCAATCCACATTTACAAACATATACACCTTTTTCATAATTCAATAGCTCAATAACCTTTTTACCAAATCTTAAGTATGATCATCACGTAATCAAGATTCTATATTGACTAATCTTTAAGAAAACAATAACTATCTAAACTTTTCTTAGGTAAGTTTTCATAGCGCTCAAGATCAGCTATTGTATCTACCTCAAGCCATCCATTATTTATAAGCGTCGCTTTAACTTCCCACTGATTATCAATTAAATACTGAATAAAACTAGTCATATACATGTTATCGAAGTCTTGTCCATCGTAAACTCTATCTTTATCCATTTTATGGTAGATGTCCTTGAAGTTTTGCACCATATCTTTGCGAACTTTTATAAGGCCAATATATTGAGCTTGCACCTGTTTAATAGACTTAGGTCTTTTACCCAGCTCACTTATATGTTGTCTTTCATCCATAATAAAAGTTTCAGCATCATCTAGTGGATTACTCATCCTTAACCTCCAAAGTTTCTCCCAGGATTTGTCAGCAACAACCGATAATTCAGCATCGGAGTCAAGCAAGGCTTCTAATATTTTTTCTTCATAAACAATATCACCGTAACTGATAATAAGATCTTCATTGTGTTTTATAAAATCACTTGCACAAAATAGGGTTGAAACCATATTTGTAGAAGAGAACCTAGTATTATTAAAAACTTGTAAACCAAAGCTATTGAGATCTTGATGTCTATATCCTCCTACTAGGGCTATATCTTGTGAAGATATCAAATTGGCTTTTATAGTCGATAACTGACGTGAAAGGAGAGATTTCCCCTTAAGATCAACTAAACATTTCGGTCTGTTATCCGTAAGGGGTCTCAACCTCTTTCCCTCTCCAGCGGCCAGAATTATGAGTTTCAAACTAACTCCTTATTGAACAATCTTAGAATTAAATTAATGTCAAAGTTATCAAACTCAGCTTCCCTTTCTGGATGCCACATAATTCCTAACCAATTAATCTCCTCATGAATTGCTGCTTCAATATTATCTTGTTCGTCATAAGCCCATGGAGTCAATCCTGCAGCTAAATTTTTTTTTGATATTCCCCAATCATGATAAGAATTAACTATCCTAGATTGAAAGTTCTCACTTCTATGAGAACGAGTCCTGATTAGATGTGATTGAGCTACATGACCTGAAATTCTTTCAAGTTTTCCTCCAAAGAAGATATTCATAAACTGAAATCCTCGACATACTCCCAAGACAGGTAAATTTGATTTTTTAGCATATTCTAATATTGCTAACTCTGTCTTATCTCGTTCTGGAGATACGTTTATAGCATTTTCAAGCCCATCTAAGTCATTACCGCCTGTAAGTATATATGCCTGACATTGCATACTACCTAGCCATTGATCTATATTTTTTAACTGATTAGGTATGAGGATAGGAGTCATTCCTATAGATTCTAGAAATATTATCCATCTTTGATCTAAAGCATCTCTGTATTCAGATATATCTTCTTTAAAATCTACTCTTTGTGTCAAACCAACTTTCATACTAGCCAATAATTTCTATTTTTCGATTAGTTGCATCAAGTTCAATAATAGAGGCTGATTTAAGAGATTGATAAAGAGCTTCACCTACTCCTATAACTGCCGGAAGATCGAATTCTTTAGCTCTTATTGCCATATGTGAATTACCACCACCATACATTGTGATTAGTCCAGCTATATTGTGACCAAAAATCCAATCGAAGCCTGGATCTGCCTGCGGGATAAGTAAGATTTTTCCATCTAGCTCATTTTTCGAGATGTTATTAACATCAGAACTTAAATGCATAACTTTAGCTGTAATTTTGGTAGAACCCACATAGTTGGGTTGCGTGTTAGGATACATAAATACATGGAAATCTTTTTCTTCACTTATTAAAGGAGGTAGTTCTATCTTGTTTGTTATTTTGTGAAGGTTTTGATTTTTTTCAGCTTCTTTGGTTAAAATTTCTGAAGCTTCATTGTGGCTAAATATCCCTGATCTTAGCTCAAAAAAAGAATTCAATGATAGATGGGCTAAAGTTTTTTTATCAATGTCAAGAGAGGAGCCATACTCAGCAAAAAGGCTTAGAGCTCCTGAGAGATTTTTTGAAAATACAAACTTAGCATATTCTCTGCCTTCTATCGATTGTCTTAAGAAAGATTCAATTATTTCTGGATCGTCATCAATTCCTATATCTTGGAGAGCATTAAAAAATCTTTCTCTTTCGCTCAACCAATTATTATCTTCATATTTAGAGTTATTCTTATCTCCTTCAAACCTATCTATAACGGGTCTTAAATATTTTTCGACATTTTCTGAGTAAGCTTCTGAGGTTATGTCATATGTTCCAGGACGCAAATGGCCATATTTACCAATAAACTCATTCCAATCTGCATCTGAATTGGCAACCATTCGTGCATCATTTATAAAATCATGAGCTACTGTTTCAATTGAGTTCATAAAAGAATCCATTGCTTTCTGACTAATTACCTTTGTCTCAACAGCCGATTTCAACAAAGTTACACTTATAAAAGCACTCCTAGCAAGATGAGAGAAAACAAGCGTGCCATATTGTCTGCAGTCTTCTAATAAGCTCAAGGCCCTGTCTATTATAGGCAAACTTGAATTATATATTCTCTCATATCGAGCCTTAAAAGCTTCCACGGCATCAAGATCATCAGGGGTTCTAGCAATGCCTCCAATAGTTATTCCTTTTAAACCATTGCACAGCTCATCAATATCAGCATTAGAGAATCCACCTTTAGCTAGTCTTTTTCTCCATATATCAAAATTTAAAGAGTAACAGGTAGGAACTATTTCAAATTCTACCTTATCGTGATGTTGAGGATGATCAATCAATCTATTCAAATAGTAATCTACAAGCCGAGAAGCTAAATCATCATTTATTGAGTTAGGTATGAAAGAATTAAAACTGGCTCGAACATCTACATAAGGAAGGCCTGAAAAAGAAACTAATAGTGGATGAGGCCTAACATCTCGGTAGCCATACTCTGCTCGTTGAGTTGCCCAAACCTTGTCAGTTATAAGATATCGATATAAATCAAAAGATAGGCGATTAGGCTTAGTTCCAATAATTTCTGCAGGATTCCAATCAGGCATAACTCCAAAAATAGCCCTTTCACCAACAGTGAACGGATTAGCTTTTTGCAATGCCTTAAAGTGAATTTTAGATTCATTTACTGCTTCCAAAATTACACCATCCATCTCTATCTCAAATTTTCTATCAACTAATGGTCTTACTTGCAAAATATGCACACCACCATCTTGAGTTATTGCAAACTCTATATCTAAAGAATTAAAATCAAGTAAACTTTCTATCTCTTTTACCGCTTGAAGCAAGCTGTATAAGTTCGAAGGCAAAGAAATTTGATAATCGTCACTATCTTTGAGTACTATGTAGGTTTTGTGGTCATGACTTGCACCGCTAGTTATAGTATCTGTCTCTGATGTCGTGTCATCGAAATTAATCACATAGTAAGGAGCTGCCTCCGTAAGCGTCTTAGTAAAGATGACCCCGCTTCCTACCACGTCTTGGATCATAGGTTGAACAAGAACCTGATTACTTATATTTGAGTCAACATAAGACCTTATAACGCTATTTATTGAATCATGTAATAAATTTCTATCACCGCAATATACATTTAATAAACTCTCATAAGCTCCTGCATTTGAAGATTCAAAACCATCTTCAGAAATGGCACTACTTCTGATTATCAATTTTTTTTGATTAAATTTATCCTGTATCTGATCAAGAATCTGTTCAGATTTCGAATTCCATTCATCAACCGTAAAGCTTACTTGAGGAGCTATATGGCTTAAATTTAATACTCCTTCCAGTCTCTGAAGACTTTGAGCTTTTGTACCTAAAATAAAATTTACTAAATCATTGGATTCATTTAATTCCGCCCAATCACCTGAAACATCTACAACCTTTATATCGAAATCATTTTGTTGAAGGAATTCAATTAAATGAATTAATGTAGCTTCACGCATTTCTTTAAAAATACGATCTCTATTTTTTTGGATAAATTGCATAACAGCAGGCTTCAATAACATTAGTCCTATAAATTCTGCATTTGCAGACTCATTACTAATATCTGTATGAGCACTTTCTAAGTCATCTCCATTTATTATTACCTTTTCACTCTTATTTAAATCGTCATGAGTTCTATTTTGGTAACGATCCTTCCACATTGAATCTACAGCTATACAAACTTCAGAGTCTAAATTTATTAATTTTTCAATAGAATCTTGACGAAATAAAATATCCCCATAAGAGACAATACAATCTGAAGAAGGTTCGGGTCTCATTTGGAGTAATGAGGCAACAGGTCCTGTTGACCTCCATTCTGGATTCATTGTGTAGTGGAGGTTAGGAAATTTAGAAACGATTTCTTCTATCTGATAACCTGCAACAAAGTGAACTTCAGGATTTAGATATTTAGCAGCTTGCAAAGTCCAGTCCAAGACACGTGTATTTTCGGAAATTTTTTTTAAAGATGAGCTCTGCTCTCCTTTGTATGGCCTACCAGCGCCTAGAATAATTTGGGAAATTAATTTGGTATTCATGACATGATAGGATTATTTTTAATAGTAAATAATAGAAGATAAGTATATAACGAATTTAAGTCAGAGATAGGTTAACTAAATTTTAGAAGGGATTAACCTTAGATAACAAAATATAAAAGACGGCGAGTGCAGATAAGAAGTAAAAAAAACAATAAAAAAGGAGGTATATTGGCAGAAGGTCTAACAATGAGGCGGCAAATAAAGTGGGCATCATCCAACCGACCAACCCGACTTCTGCACTCAATCTTGAGAACAAAGAGCCATTTCCTTTTATAGACTGATCCGAGTTTGAATCAAATCCACCATTTATAAATTTTTGATAAATAAGCCTCAAATATAGATTTGAAATTACTGTGATCGAGCCTACTAAAATCCAAAACCCCGCGAAAAAATCTGGACTATTAAGGTAATTCAAATGCAAACCCAAAACAACCGGAATTAGAGCATAAACTGTATAGCCACTCAAAGCATCCATCCATTCACCTGAGGGTCCTGTCTCATTTCGTGCTCTTGCAATATTTCCATCAATACAGTCTGTTAAAGCAACAAATAACATTAGAGATGATGCCAAAATTAGTCCATCTTTATTAGCAAAAATTATCAAAAAAGAAGCTATTAAAGTTATAACAATTGAAAGCAAACTAATGGTGTTTGCTTTTATTCCAGATTTATAAAATAGCCAACCAACAGGAAACGATAAAGGTCTAAGAATGAACCTACAAAAAATAGGATCAGATTTACGCTTTGATTCACCTAAAAGGTTCTTAAACTCTTGGTAGTTTAGGCTTTTTATCATAATTGACGGATATTCTGGATTAAAGATTCTCTAAAAGCTAGGACTTAAGAGAGATTTGCTGCCATACGTTAGACAAAAATTCTTTTCTCTTGGTCTCAAACTCTCCTGCATTATCAAATCTTATGGTTTGTTTTGATATAGGTTCGTATTCAAAATTATTAGCATATCTAGCAGATATCATTTCATCGGTTTCTTTATTTTCTTTCACTCTAGACCGGTTTCTGGAAGTGGCTATTTCAATAGGCACTTCAAAAAAGTAACAAATATCTGCTCTTGGCATAACATCATATGCCCAAGTTTCAATTTTTTTACAGGAAGATTCTAGCCATCCTGAGTCTTTTCCAAGAACAATTCTTGGCCCATCCATCTTACCCAATACATTTGTAGGCCATCTGTCAGTAACCATCAATCCACCTTTTCTAGATAATTTAATAATTGATTTTGCTAATCTCAATCTCATTAAGGCCAAAATCATACCGTTAAATGCCCTTGCCTTAGAGCTAGGAAGATTATTTGATGAAGTACCCGCCATAGAAGCATTGCTGCTTCTGTTACCCATAGCTCTCCAGATAATCTCTATAAATTTGCCTTGAGGTTTTCCTAAGTGAAAAGATCTTATGGTCAAAAACTTGCCAAAAACTTTCTTTAACTCCTCCAGCATTGTAGATTTACCCGATCCGTCTACACCGGATATGGCAATTACAATTCCTCGTGAAGTAAATACTTTTTTTTGTTTATAAAAAAGTTTATTTAAAACCCTCTTATATATTGATAAAAAGCGTATTATTGGAAGGGATATGATGTGATATCGCAGATATGGAGAGCAAGAAAATCTAAATTTTAAAGAACTTGATATCCTAGGTAAATTAAAATCTGTGCTCGAAACTCCTGTGCCTTCTATATGCTCGCTCAAATCAATCGGTCCAATTAATTCATTTTCATTCACGGCTTCACTGCACTGATTCCACTCTTCTCTATAAGATTCCAGCTCTCTCATGTACATAAATCTTCCTATTAAGGATCCGCATTTCAAAAGATGACGAATAAGAAAAATATAACTTTGGCTTTGATTATTAAGCACCCAGATACCATGCTCATCATTCAGAACACGGTTTTCTAAAATCCAAGCCTCTAAAGGTAATGAGTATTCTTTTGTCCATGTATCTCCTGTTATCAACTTAAAGTAAACATGCAAATGAAAGATTTCTAAGTTATTACCCAATATATAAAAATGAGAAATATGTGGATACGAAGCAACTGGATTAGAAAACTCTACCCAGCCTCTTTCTTTGCAAAGCTTAAGGAAATCAAATTTCTGATTTAGAGGCACATATAAATCGATATCACTTTCACCAGACAATACTAATTTCAGTTCATGGTTGTTCTTCCAGCTGACATAATTTATGTCTCTTTCATCACAAGCAGATAATAATTTTTTTAAAGAATTTTCTTGGGAGGTCTTCACGGTATTTACTACTAAATTATCTTCTGATGGTCATACAAGGAGTTATATATTGCTTTATATTCCTCCAACATTCTTTCAGCGCTGAAATTATCTATAGAGTATTGTTTAGATATGTCTCTTCCAGACCTTATTAAATTAAGATTAGAAAGAGCATAATTTATTGATTCAGTTATCTGGTTTTGATTGGATGGTTCTACAAATATACATCTATCTTTTGGGGGTGATACCTCTAAATGTGGAGATATATTTGAAAGTATTAGAAAGCACCCTGCATACATCGACTCCAAAACAGCTATAGGGAGACCTTCTCCTTTTGAAAGAGAAATACACACGTCTGCCTCTAGCATATGCTCTATTGCAGTGTCCCTTGAAACTAGACCTTTGAAAGTAATCTTTTCATGACATGAAAGCGACCTAGAATAGTCGAGTAGCATTTGCTTATTTTTACCATCGCCCAAAAAGATAATCTCCATTTCTTTATCTATTTGTTTAACTGCTCTTAACAATGCAATCTGGTTTTTAGTATTATTTAAGGTTCCAACACATAAAACCTTAAGGGAAGACTCCTCACGATAGTACTTATCTTTGGTACTATTGGTTGAGATATTATCTA
>MDSZ01147326.1_pt1 | contig 10593 bp, 8 predicted proteins | sample 811201 | NCBI WGS metagenome assembly MDSZ01 (sample SAMN05326647, study PRJNA326480) | marine metagenome | isolation source: seawater | place: Indian Ocean: North | collected 2010
ACAGAATTTATGGCATATCTATTTTGATATGTGTGTGAATATGGGTAAGAGAACAGCAGTCAAAGTTCTACAAAGAGCAGCAGTCAACAAAGGTAGAAAGATAGAAGTTGATGGTGGTTTAGGACCAATGACAATCGGAGCTCTCAAGGGTGTTGAGTTAGATAGAGTAAGAGCTTTCAGAGTGAAGTATTATGTGGATTTAATAACAGCTAGACCAGAACAAGAAAAATTTTATTTAGGTTGGTTTAGAAGAGCAACGGAGGTATAACAATGGCAAATAGTAATGAATTATATGAACAGATAGAATCAGCATTTAATAACTTTAAAGAAAATCATTCAGTATTTTCAGAAAAAGGTAATAAAGCAGCTGGTGGTAGAGCTAGAAAAGCTATCGGTGAAATTAAAAAATTAGTTACTGCTTACAGACAAGCGTCTGTTTCAGAATCAAAATCATAGGAGATAAATATGTCAGAACAAAAATCAAATTATAACTTTCCTACAGAAGTTATAGATTTACCAAGTGAAGGTAGACTTTATCCAAAAGATAGTCCATTGAGAAGTGGTAAAATTGAATTGAAATATATGACAGCAAAAGAAGAAGATATTCTTACATCACAAAATCTAATCAAAAAAGGTGTTGTTATTACAAAGTTATTAGATTCATTGATAATGACAGAAGGTATAACATCAGCTGATTTAGTAATGGGTGATAAGAATGCTGTGATGGTTGCTGCTAGAGTTTTGGCGTATGGACCTAAATACACATGTGCAGTTACAAACCCAAATACAGGACAAGAAACAAATCAAACTTTTGATTTAACAGATTGTCCATTTAAAAAATTACCAAAAGGTATTGATGGTAATGATTTTACTTTTGAATTACCTATTTCAAAAAAGAAAATTAAATTTAAACTTTTAACAGGTAAAGAGGAAGAATTAATAGCGGAAGAACTCACAAAGATAAATAAAGTTGGTGGACAAATTTCACCTGAATTAACCACTAGATTAAGACATATAATAAAAGAAGTTGATGGTGAAGATTCTCAATCTGTAATTAACACATTTGCACAAAATATGTTAGCTAGAGATTCTATGTCTTTAAGAAAAGAGATAAGAAGAATATCACCTGATATAGATATGGATCAAGAGGTTGAAATGGGAGGTGAGTCGGTCAAGGTAAATATACCTATGACCGCCAACTTTTTTTGGCCTGACACCGAAGAATAAACCAGAAATACATAAAGAAATATTTCAATTAGTTTATAATGCTCAGGGTTTTACACATTCTGAAGTATATAATATGCCTGTATATTTAAGAAGATTTTATCTACAAGAATTGTTAGATGTTAAAAAATTAGAAAAAGAGCATATGGAAAAGGCTAGTAAAAAATCAAATATTCCAAATAAACCTACAACAATACCTAAATTCAAACGATAATTTCTTAATTTGTTGATATTTATATATGAATAAAACTGTATATTTAGGAGTATATTATGTCGATAAAATTGAAAAATTTAATAAAATCAGAACAAAAAATTAAAAACAAAGAACCTCTTATTGCAGAGGGATTTTGGTCTAAATTAACTTCTTTATTCGGTAGTAAAAATAAAGATAAGGTTTCGAAACTAAAAAAGAACAGAAAGTTTATGAGTCTACTCAAAGGACTTAATAACGACTGGGACAAGATAGCCAAACACATCGAAGATGCATACGGTCAAAAAGTAAAATTTGAAAAATTCACAGTAGACGATTTTAAGTAATAGGAAAATACAATGGCAGAATTTGATAAAAAAAGTGTAGCAGCCTGGAGAAAAGAAGTAAAAGGTGCTAAAGATGATATGAAAGAGATAAGAGATCTTACTGCCGTTCTCGAACAAAGTACAAAAAATTTAACAGCTTCCGAAATTAAAAGAAATAAAAATATGGGTGAATTTTTAAGTCAGTCTGAAAAAGCAGCAAAAGCTGGTAAATTAGATTTGGCCGATTTAAAAAGAAGAAAAGGCCTTATTGAAGATTTAGCTGGTGGCCAAATGGATATCACTCAAATTAAAGAAAAACAGAAAGATTTAGAAGCTGAACAAATAAAAAATACTAAAAATTATAAAGGTGCAAATGCAGAAATTGGTAAACAAAAAAATAGAGAACTTGATGCAGATTTAGCATTATTAGCTTCAGAAGAAAAAAGATTAAAACTGGTAGAGATGTCAGGTGCTGCTATGAGTGAATTGGATGGTATTACCGGTGGAATGTCATCAAAAGTACAAGGTTTCGTTGAGACATTTAAGGAGATGGGACCTCAAGTAGCGCTCGTAACTGCTGGACTTGCAATGTTTGGTGCAATGTTAACTAAATTTTCAGGACAAATAGATGCTATTGGTGAAAGTTTTGGTGCAATTGGAGTACAATCTTTTGCAAAAGATTTAAATGCAGCTGATGCTGAAATGGCTAAATTAGGATTTGATACAGGTACAGCTGGTCAAATGGCTGCTCAACTTTCTGATAATTTTGGTATATCTTTTTCCGAAGCTACTAAACTAACACCACAGATAGCGGATATGTCTAAAGCTTTAGGAATGTCTACTGAAGAAGGAACAGCTTTTGTTGGTCAATTGACAACGATGACTGGTATGTCTGCAGAAACAGCAATTGATATGGCTAAAATGACTGAACAATTAGCAAAAGCTAATGGTGTTGCACCTGGCTCAGTAATGAGAGACATAGCAGCTTCATCAAAATCTGTAGCATTATTTAGTCAAGATTCTGGTGAAAACATTATGAAAGGTGCCATAATGGCCAAGAAATTGGGTATGAATTTAGATGATGTTGCTGGTACTATGGAATCAATGTTAGATTTTACAGGAGCACAACAGAAAGCTATGGAAGCTTCTGTTTTATTGGGAAGAAATATAAATGTAACTAAAATGCAGGAATTATCATTAGCTGGTGATGCAGCTGGTGTGTTGGAAGAACAAAGAAGATTATTGGGTGACGCTAACGAGTTCAACAAAATGAACGCTGTTGAAAAAAGAGCTTTAGCTGCAGCAGTTGGTTTAGAGGTAGACCAAGCTGCTAAATTAGTAAGTAAAACGGAAGAACAAGCTTCATTAGCAGGTGAATTACAAAAACAACCAGGATTTGGAGATTTGGTTGGTAAAGAAGCTATGTCATCTTTAGCCGAGTTGATGGGTTCATTAACAGCTATAGGAGCTGAATTGACGAATACATTTGGACCAGCTCTTGATTTTATAACTGGAATATTTTCAAATTTGGCTACACAACTAAAAGAAAATAAAGTGTTAATGACAGTATTGAAAGTTGTAGTTGGTGCATTAGGAGCTAAATTGATATGGATGGGTATAGGTGCTATATGGTCTGGTGCAAACGCGGCTTTGGGTTGGATTCCTGTTGTAGGTCCTTTTTTGGCAGCAGCAGCTGCTGTTGCTGGTACTGCTGCATTGTTAGGTGCGGTTGGAAGTGCTGCTACCGCTGGTGATATGTCAATGCAGGCTGGTAAAGCTCCAATGGTATCTACCAATGTTGGGGCATTTCAATTAGATAAAAAAGATGATTTAGTTGCAGGACCAGGAGTTGTAGATGCATTAAATGAAGATGGAACACCAGTAACTACTGGTGGTACTAGCATTAATGTTACACCTGTGGTAAACGCAGTAGTCAGTTTACAAGGAACAGTTCAACTTCAACAACAAGAATTAGCAGCTTTAAGAACAGATATGCAATCATATTTAGGACCTAACGGTACATTAGCAAAGGCGGTTGGTAAGAAAACAGTAGCAGCAATAAATGACCAGGCATAGGAGATTATAATGGGTCTTGAAAATTTAAAAAGTGCATTTGGAAATATATTAGCCAACACTAATAGTTCAGATATAAGATATCCACAAGATCCTAGTGGTTTACATGCACCACCACATGAACAAATTGATGGTGCGGGAGTAGATTCCAATATATATCCAGAAAGTTTTAGTAGTTTAGATATCGATGGTATACCTGAACAATTTTTGCCAGATTCTATTTTAGATGCATCCACTATACCAATTGAAGTTATTGATTCATTTGAGTCACCTGTATTATCAGATATATATAATAATTTAGAAACTCCACCAACAGAGTCTAGTGATATAAGATTTAATGCTGGTTTTTCTACATTGTTTCAACCAGCTAAAATGAAATTACAAATTGCAACAGAAGGAGCAGAAGCCAGTTTATTTTATATTGATTCAGCTGGTGGTGCAACATTTGGTGTAAGTGGTGCTTTTAGTAAATTTGGTAAGCTTAGTGACTTAGCACAAAAATCAGGAATAAAATTACCTGTTTATGATTTTGCTGTACCAATAATAAGTGTACCACCATTAACATATCCAAATCAAGTAGAAGAAATGTTTAATGATGGTAGTAATTTAACTGATGATTTTGTAGATAATACTGGTGATGGCAGAAGAACTCGTGGAATAGTTTTTCAAGTATTGGGAACACAAAATAAAACAGGTGAAAAACCAGATTTTAGTTTTCAAGATAAAGTACAAAGAGATACTGCAAATATATTGGGAATGGAAATACCAATGCCATTTACAATTGATACAAATAAAGAATATATAGATAAACAAATGAAAGCTTGGAAAGATTCAGGTGGTTTATTTCCTAAAGTAGAAAAAAATAAAAAAACAGAAAATGAACTTATTCAATCAGAAGCTAAGAAAATACTTGGGAAAGATGGGTTATCAGGATTTGGCAACAAATTAAAAAATCCACCAAAAGATAGTTTTTTGGGTGGTGTGGGAGACTTTTTTTCTGGTATGGGTGACAAAATTAGTGCATTTGGTTCTAATATTAGTGATGGTATTAGTGATATAGCAGGACCTTTGATGAGTGATTTAAAAGATTTCGGAAATAAAATTAATCCTTTAGATAATTTACAATTACCACAAATAAGATTTAGTCAAGCAGTTACTTTTAACAAAGCTCCATTTGGTGGACAGGCTAAGTTTAAACAAAATCAACCAAGAGCTTTAGATAGATTAATACCAATAAAAACTGCAAATCCATTTGGTGAAGAAATGGATGCATCTGCAACTCTTGTTAGTAGAGGAATAGCTGATAGAGAATATGTTATAAATGATGTGAGTACACCATATGCTGATATTGGTAAAAATCCATATGGAGGTCAAAGTTTAGCAGCACAAAATGCATCAACTGCTTTTTATCCCAATGCTTCGATAGATGAAAAGTCAGGTGGTGATAAAATGACATTAGCACCAATGTTAACAGGTGAAGACTTATCAGTATATGATGCTGCTGGTGTTCCTGGTTGGGTAGAATCTGAAGCCAATGGAATGCCTGTTTACTTTAAAGATTTGAGAGATAATTCTTATTTAATATTTAGAGGATATATAGAAGGAATAACAGAAGCTGTTAGTCCAAATTGGAGTGCTACTACATATATTGGTAGAAGTGAAGCTACTCATACTTATGAAAATGCAGACAGATCTGTTAATTTTACTTTAAAGTTGATTGCACAAACAGCACCTGAATTGGATGCTATTTATTCTAAAATGAATAGATTAACATCATTAGCTTATCCAGAGTATGCTGTTGATAAATTAATTCAAACTGGACAAAAAGATGTAATGACTGATGAAGGTTCTTTACGAGTACCTGTATATAAATCGAGAATGAAACCACCGATGACAAGAATGAGACTTGGTGAATTATATGGTAATTCTAATATCAAAAGAAAAGATGGTATTTTAGGATTTATAAAATCACTGTCTTACGAATATCCAGATGAGTCACCATGGGAATACAGAAAAGGTCAGAGAGTTCCAAAAATGGTAAATGTATCAATTGAATATCAAATAATACACGAAAGAGTACCTGACATGAGTTATACAGATTTTTATGGGTATTACCCAACTTTATTAAATCATAAATTTGATAAAACAAGTGTGGTTGATGCAGCTAATAGTTTAGGTTCAAATAACGAGGAAGATGATGATTTTTTTGATGATTAATGATATGGAGAAAATAAATGTCAAGATATAACTCAACAAAAAGAAACAGGGCAATACCTACCAAAGGTGGCGTGAGAGGAAATTTAAAGACAGTTCGTTACTTAACTACTATTTATTCTAAAGTGCCGGAAAGAGATTCTGACATATATGTTACAACACAACCAGGAGATAGATTGGATAACTTAGCATTTATATTTTATGGTGATCCCGCCAAGTGGTGGTTTATCGCACATGTAAATAATTTAAATTCTATGAATGTTGAAACAGGAACATCATTAAGAATACCGGCCAATGCAGATGAAATTAAAGGTAAATAAAAGTGTCTAAATCTTTAGAAATAGTTTCACCATCACCAAATCAGTTGTTGCCAATATCTGTTGTTACGGAAGGTATACAATGGAAATGGAATGCTGACCCTTTTTTATATGCACAAGATCCAAATATATCTAACCCAGGATTTGAATTTATAACACCTAATCAAGAAATACCTCATAGATATATAGGAAAGATAAAAATGATTATACGAGACTCCACAGGAGCTGAAGTATATTCATATACCTATGATTGTAGTAATTCAACTTTTTCTAATAACGAACCTGGAATGTACTGGTTTCCTCAAACAGGATGTATATCTGCTCCATTGTCAATGAATGGACAAGAGGTTGGATCTATGAATTATTGGGATCCTCCCAAAGACAAATTTGTTCCAGGTAAAAGTTATTATTTACAAGGTGAGGTAGAAACAATAACTGATTTTGATGGAGGCACACCATGGTGTTCAACAGGTTCGGAATGTACTGATTTACATCCCGGAGGTGAACCTATGACACCTCAATGTATTGATTATAGTACACAAGAATTATCTGATTGTAAAACAGGTTCATTAACAGATATATTATATGAAAATGATGAAGGTAATGGTTGGGGTATACCTTTTGAAATAGAAAATGAAGTGTTGGGTTGTGGTGACTCTACTGCTAATAATTATAATCCATCCTCTAATAAAGATGATGGTTCTTGTACTTATGACGAAAAAGTAGAAGATGAAGTTAAACCTTGGCCAGTTGCAAATGAAGATGGAAATGATGACCATATTTTAGACTATATGGATAAACAAGGTCCTGATTTACAACCACCTATACCAGAAACTCCAATAAGTGCAACACCAGCAGTTGGGAATGTAAGTAATAGAATGTTTGGTGCTGATATGCCTCTAGCAGTTAAAAGAAAATTAGAAACTAGACAAATATTAAATAGAGAAAATCAAGATCCAAATAAACCTATAACTACTATGTATAAATCAGATGAATTGTCTGACCAAGCAGAAGCATATTCAATAAATGATCCAGCTTTAGGGATGAATCTACAATTTGGTGGTGATGCGGATTTATCTTCCCGTACACCATTTGCTAGAATGTGGACAGCTGTACAAATACAAAATGTTATTAATAATAGAAGTTGGCATAAAAATGAAGATAAAAATTATAGAAAAAATAAAGAAAAATATAGATATGAAACTAGAAATAACCGAATATATGAAAAAGAAGTAAATAGACATGAAAGAATGGTTTATATGTTGGGTGATGCAAATTCTAACATACTTGATAGATCACCAACACAAACTAGAGATTTAAATACAAATGATTCAAGTGTAGGTGGTGGTATAGCTTCTAAATTATTACCATATGAAGGTGAAACAAATAATAATCAATTTTTTAAACCACCAGCCGGTATAACATCAGTTTCATCTGAAACTGAAGGTCCTTTAGGTGCTATTAGAAAAACATCTGTAAGTTTTGTTGTTAATAATTTTCACGATTTCGAAAATATATATTCAAGATATTTTTTAAGACCAGGTGCTATGGTTTATATAGATTTTGGGTGGAGTAGTACTCCTTTATATGATCCTAAAGAATTAGTTTATACTGAACATGGAAAATCAACAGATATGGAAGATGTATTATATGGACCAGATGGTGTTGTTACTAAAAATGCAGGAGATTTGGAAATTTTTATGGGTTATGTAGTGGATTATTCAGCAAAAGCTACAGAAAATGGCACATTTGAATGTTCTTTAGAAATTGTATCTAAAAACCAAGCTTTATTGGGTCACTCATATAAAGAAAGTAAACCAAGAAAAAATAAAATGATTGCTTCTTTAGATGCATCTATTTTAAATTATGCAGCTAAACATTTTGGAGATGGATTTTTAGAACCTGATAAAAATTATAGTACTACCGATCAACAAAAATTTAATAATATATCTTATATGTGGGCATCTGAACAATTGGAAGGTGATACTCAACCCAATCAAAAAGAATCTCTACTAACCGGTGTCTTTTGGAAAACATTAGAAATAAATGATGAAGAAGGTAATCGTAAAAAAGTTCCCGGAGATAGTAAAAATATATATATATCTTGGGGTTTATTTGAAGATTTTATTTTGAATCATGAATTTGCAATAGCTACAGACCCTGATGATGCAATACAAGGTAAAAATTTAACAGTTAGATTTGACTCATCAAATTCTTTTTTGCATTGGGATACTAATTTACAGAAGATGATGGCAGAGGATAAAATTACACCTTTTAAATTTCTATATCCATCTGTGTGGTATAATACATATAATACTGTTAGAGCAAAAGTTCCATTCGATAGGATTAAACCAAATGGTAGAGCTGAATCAAAAGTATCAGGAATAAATTTAGAAAAATATGGAACTGTGGGATCTAGCAATGTAGCAAAAGGATGGGATGCAGTTGATAAAGAAGATCATCAAAGGATACCAATGAGAGAGATTTTTGTTTCACTACAACTCATAAAAGAAGGAATGGAAAAGAAAGATTCCGTAAAAGATATAATAACATATATTTTAGATGGTATTAATGAAGAGTCTAGAGGTATATATGATTTACAACTATCGTCTAACAAAAAACATATGTCTGAATCATCAATTGTAGATAGAAATTTTGTTTATAGTGAAAGAATGGATTCTTATAATTATTTAGATAAGTTATTTACATTTCAACCACATTCTGAAAATAGTATTGTTACTGATTTTAGTGTTAATTTTACTATGCCTTCTAATGATATGAATGCTATGATTGCTATTCAAGGTGCAGATGCAGGTACACAAATATTTCCTGTTGATTCCGGTGTTGATAGAGTTTTAGCTATGAATATACAAAAATTTATTGGTGAAGACGCTTCACTTGGTATAGCTTATTTACCTGAAGTTGGTAATCATAGAATAGATCAAATACAAAAATCAATTTCAGATGGTCACATAATAGATGCTGGATTTTTTGATGCATCTGAAGCGTTATTAGGTGAAGACTCTACACAGGCAGATTTTTTAAATAATTTTAATTTGGATTATAAAGATACAGATAATTGGGATGAAATGTATAAGGTGAATAGCGAAATTCAAGAAACAGAAGATTCTACTACTGATTCAGCTGATGAGAATGCTTCAACTGAAGTTGCAGCTGAAGAAAAGGAAGAATATGATGATGATATCCAATTAGCTGCTAATTTATCTGAATTATATGCTCTTAAAGCAAAATCAAATTATTTTACAGAACGAATGTCGACAGTTATACCGATTGAAGTTGAATTGAGTATATATGGTTTAGGTTCAATAAATGTAGGAGATATATTCCGTGTTGATTATTTACCAAAAATATATAGAGATTCTGTTTATTTTCAAACAACTAAAGTATCTCATGATTTAGATACTAGTGGTTGGGTAACTAAATTAACAACTCAAATGAGAATTTCACCAACAGCCAAACAAAAATTTCCATTGTATTTAAAACCTAGGATTTATTTGAGTAGAAATATTTTAAATGAATATAATCTAAAAACTGATGGTGGTATACGATGGAAAGGTTTAGAAAATCCTGGTAAATATATGAGAGAAATAGAACTCGTGAAAAAAGGTGGTAAACGTCCTGGCAATTATTTAGTTGGACAATTTAAATTTGTAGCTACAAAAAATTTAAATATAAATAAAATGCCAATTAAAATAGATCGTCACCCAGCAAAATTTGGTGCAATGTCATGGGAAATTAAAGAAAATTATCCAAGTGTTACTTGGAAAATGACTGGTAAAGATGGTTTTAAAACATGGAGTGAAAAAGTACCATTCTCTGCAGCTGCAAGTGGATTTTTTGCTGTTTGGGAAAATTATGGTATTTTTTACAAAATAAAGTTAAAAGCTGGAAATCAATATAAATTATTAATTTCAAAATGTGGTGGTTTTGTTATAACACCACATGATATATCAGATGATCAAATAGATTTAATAAATCAAGGATTTTATTGTATGAATAGACAAAAAAGTTCTAGTGGTAAATATAATATGCCTAGACCATCTTTGGCTAGAAGAGTTTCACAATAAAAAAACGTTGTTTTTAACATAAAAAGGTTATATATTAATATACAATGTATACGGTTATACCAATATTTAAGGACCCTAATTTACATCCATTACATAAAAACAATGGATTATCAGCCCTATGGGTTCAACCAGAATCTGCAGAAGAACCATTCTTTATAATA
>MDSZ01087961.1_pt1 | contig 10592 bp, 10 predicted proteins | sample 811201 | NCBI WGS metagenome assembly MDSZ01 (sample SAMN05326647, study PRJNA326480) | marine metagenome | isolation source: seawater | place: Indian Ocean: North | collected 2010
GAACTACGAGGAGATAATGAAAATGCAAAGATAGGCGTCCAACGTTACAAGGGTCTAGGTGAAATGAATCCGGACCAATTGTGGGAGACTACAATGGACCCTGCTTCCAGAACCATGCTTAAAGTTACAGTCAAAGATGCAGAAGAATCCGATCGAATGTTTGAAATTTTAATGGGAGAAGATGTTCCCGATAGGAGAGCGTTTATTGAACGTCATGCAAAGGAGGTGACCAACCTTGACATCTGATGAGATTAATGAAGAAACTGGTGATATTATGCCTACTGAAAACCTTTTGAATCGTTCATTGAATGATGAAATGAAAACATCTTACATTAATTATGCAATGTCAGTAATTATTGGTCGTGCATTACCAGATGCGAGAGATGGTCTAAAACCCGTGCACAGACGAGTTTTGTATGGTATGCATGAAGGTGGGCACACCTCTGAAAAGAAGTTTAGCAAATCTGCCAGATCGGTTGGAGAAGTCATGGGTAAATACCATCCGCACGGGGACCAATCAATATATGATACAATGGTTAGAATGGCTCAGGAATTTTCGTTACGTTATCCACTTGTAGATGGCCAAGGTAATTTTGGTTCAATAGACGGAGATCCCCCTGCGGCTATGAGGTATACAGAAAGCAGGCTAGATAGGATTGCAAAACATATGCTTGAAGATATTGATAAAAAGACAGTGGATTTCCAACCCAATTTTGATGATTCAGAACAAGAACCAACAGTTCTACCTGCTAGACTACCTAATTTGTTGCTAAATGGTAGCGACGGTATTGCAGTAGGAATGGCAACCAAAATTCCGCCACACAATTTGAACGAAATTTCGGAAGCTGTTAGGTTGCATGTTAATACAATTTTAGAAGAAGGAGATGGCAATGAAGGCATGCCGCAAATTTCTATAGAACAATATATGGAGCATGTAAAAGGCCCTGATTTCCCTACTGGAGCAACCATTCATGGCATAGATGGAATTTATGACATGTATACCAAAGGAAAGGGAAGATTCCATGTGCGTTCTAAATGTGATGTACTTGATGATTCTAAGGGCAAGAGAATTATTATTCATGAAATACCTTATCAGGTAAAAAAGGCCGATATGCTCGTCCATATTGCTGATCTAGTCAATAAGGGAACAGTAGTTGGAATAAGAGATATTAGAGATGAATCTTCTAAAGAAGGTATTAGAGTTGTAATTGAAGTCAAGAATAATGCTGATCCTCATGCAGTTCTGAATCAATTATACAAATCGAGCAGGTTGCAAGAATCTTATTCGGCAAATATGATGGGAATATTAGATGGAAGGCCTGTTTTACTCACTTTGCCGACGATGTTACATACGTATGTTTCACATCGAGAATCTGTAATTGAAAGAAGAGCACAATTCGATTTAGACAAAGCGGAGGCAAAGGCGCATATCCTTCAAGGTCTTGTGAAAGCTCAGGATAGAATAGATGACGTAATTACAGTTAGTAAAGCAAGTGCAAGTAGAGAGCAATTTGAATCTGTATTACAAGGAAAGGAAGTAATGAGTGGCATAAGCCCATTTGATTTTACTGAAGCCCAATCTAAAGCCATAGCCGAACGTAGATTATATCAATTAAGTAGATTAGATGTAGATAAAGTTCAGAATGATTATTCAGAATTACAATTACGTATAGAAGATTTGAAGGATATAATTGGTTCAAGGATTCGTAGGTTAGACATTTTGCTAACAGAAATGGACGCAATGGTTGAAAAGCATGGCGATGAAAGACGTTCGGGTATTGATCCTATGCCGTTATCAATGGATAGAGAGGATCTAATAGAGGAAAGAGCGATAGCAATTACATTAACTGATGATAATTATATTCGACATGTACCAGTTGAGACATTTAGAGTACAAAATAGAGGTGGCAAAGGGTTGAAAGGCGTTGCTACTAAAGATGAAGACTCTCCTCAAGCGATAGTAACTTGTTTCAGCAAAGATAGATTACTTATTTTCACAAATAAAGGCCGGGTTTATGGATTGAAAGCTTGGGAAACACCACAGGGAAGTAGACATAGCAGAGGTAGCCATATTCGTAATCTACTAGAATCGTTACAAGAAGATGAAGATATAGTAACTATTCTCCCAATATCTAAAGCATTAGTGGATGAAGTAACAGAAAAATGCCTCAAGGTAAAACTTGAGGAAGGGCAAAAAAGACCTCCATCTGGATACTTCCTATTATTTGCAACAAAGAATGGATTAATCAAGAAAACAGATTTACACGAGTACGTAAGAATAAATCGTAATGGTAAGTATGCATTAAGATTCAAACTAGAAGGTGACGCTTTGGTAAATGTACGTTCTTCAACTAATGACGATGATGTAGTTATGATTTCTAGTACCGGGTATGCAAGCAGGTTTAAGTGTTCAGCAATTAGAGCATCTGGTAGAGTTTCTGGAGGAGTTTATGGAATTAAAGTCGGAGACAGAAAAGGATCTGGCGGTGGTAAAGTAGTTGGAATGATTGCAGTAGAAGATAGTGATTCACAGATATTAACAATATCGAAGTACGGTATGGCAAAAAGAAGCCGTCTCGGGACTGCAGATAGAATTCCAGATTTAGATAGAGAAGGCAATCAAAGGCTGGATGAAGATGGAAATCCGAAATTAATTACTGATGGTTATCGTTCTACACGTCCCGGAGCAAAGGGTGTAAGGACAATGAAACTGGATGAAAAGCATAATGATGAAATTATTAGTGTCAGAATTATACCAGATTTGGATGATAATTTATTTTTACTAACAAAGAAGGGTATGATGATTAGATTGGCAGTTTCACAAACGAAGGAGACAACAGGTAAATCTACACGTGGAACTAGAATAATGGAATTACGTGATAAAAATAAAGACGGCTATGTTGATGAATTGATATTCTCATCTAGATTGCCTGCAGAATTAATTGATACTGATAAATTTGATGAAATGGATACCAATCAGGATGGAGTTATAGATCGAGAAGAATTCGAAGCAGCACAACAGAATGTGGCAATATTGGGAGAAGAAGAGTGAATTCAATATAGCGACGACTTCAAACATGATTTAGTATTGTGAGTGTTTGTTCGGACTAGTGTCTTGAGGTGTTGTTATGGATGAACGCTCGTTGATTTATGATTGGAATAGCGTTGAGTACGACATTAATCGTAATCCTGCAAATCATCCCCATGGAGTTTGGTTTGATGATGAGACGCTACGTGATGGATTGCAGAGCCCTAGTGCTAGAAATCCTACAATTGAACAAAAAATAGAGTTACTAAATTTCATGGAAAGTCTTGGAATTCAAAAGGTAGATCTTGGATTACCAGGAGCAGGGCCATATCACTTGGAACACATTGATGCAATGGTTTCACATATTATTGAAAATGATTTCCAGATAAGGCCTGGTGCTGCAGTTCGTACATTGATGCATGATATAGAGCCATTAGTAAAACTCCAAGAGAAACATGGTGTGCCAATACAAGCCAGTGCATTTTTGGGTACTAGTCCAATTAGACAATACACTGAAGGTTGGACAATGGAGAAGTTAATTTCTACTATGGAAAAGGCAGTTTCATATGCTGTAGAAAACGATGTTCCAGTGATGTTTGTTACAGAAGATACTACTCGTTCAAAACCAGAAGATGTCAAATTAATCTATCAAAGAGCAATGGAGTTGGGTGCTAGAAGATTATGTGTTTGTGATACTTGTGGTCATGTAACACCAAATGGAGTAAAGAAATTACTACAATTTATTGATGAAGAAGTAATCAAAGATGGTGGTTACAAAAGAAATGAAATTGAAGTAAATTGGCATGGACATCAAGACAGAGGACTTGGAGTTGCCAATAATATCGCTGCAGTTGAAGCTGGCGCTGATGTCATACATGGTACCGCATTAGGAGTAGGAGAAAGAGCAGGCAATGCTCCTTTGGATCAAACATTAGTAAATCTGAAATTACTTGGAGTCATTGATAATGATTTAACTCAACTAGATGCTTATATGAAAAAGGCGAATGAATATATTGAGGTTCCACTACCAAGAAATTACCCTGTATTTGGAATGGATGCATTTGAAACAGGTACAGGAGTTCATGCTTCTGCAGTAATTAAAGCCATGAGAAAAGGTGATAATTGGTTGGCGGATAGAGTTTATTCTGGAGTTCCTGCAGGTGATTTTGGACTAAAGCAGGTAATTAGAATTGGCCATATGGCCGGTCGTTCGAACATAATTTGGTGGTTAGAACAGAACGGATATGATGTTACAGATGAATTGGTAGCTCATTTGTTTGATGTAGCAAAAAGCCAGCGAAGGAATATGGAAGATTCTGAAGTAAAGAAATCAGTTGAAGAATTCCTTTCGGCTTGATTAAGCATCAGCCTCTTCTTGTTCAGTTTCTTCAGCATTTACTTCTCGCCATTCTGCGTCAACAGATCCACCTTCCCATTCACCTTCAACTGTAATTTCTACCATCTCATAATCATCTTCTCTCCATAGAGGCTCGCCTTGGCTTCCATTTACTATCAGTCGATTTCTATGGTCCATCTGTCCTTTGAGTAAATCAATATGCTTTGAAACAGGAAGAAAATGTCCAACCGGCATACCTGCTGTTACGAAAGGATTTGTTGCTGTGCAAATCATGAGCCCATCTTCTGGTGCAACAATATCCACTGATAATCCTGGAGTTCCAGGGTCGGAAATAGTAGCTACAACATCTCCTTCTTCCATAATGCTGCCCGGTGAAACAAACATATCGAGTAGACCGCCTTCTCCAGCTCGTAACCATGTTGAACCTCCAGCATTTAATCTAAATCTTGGTCTGGAGGGATTTCCAGGAATGACTTTTAGCGCCTTTAGAACATTTATACACCCATGAACTGCCGTTTTTACAGAAGATTGGTTCAACCAATCTGCTCCTCCTCCTTCATAGGTTACAGCCGCTATACCCTTTTCATTTGCGATTCTTCTAAGACTTCCTTTTGGAGGTCTACTATCTAGTACTAATTCGATACCAAATGCTTTTGCTAGTAAGTGAGACTCAGGATGAGATAAATCACCTCTAATTTGAGGCATGTTAGATCTACCTTTAGCAGCACTGTGTATATCAATAATTATGTCTGAACCATCAATCAAATTTTTTGTAATATTTTCAGCAACACGAGATGTAGTATTCCCTTTTGCATTTCCTGGAAATGCCCGGTTTAAATCTCTACCATCTGGAAAATATCTGGATTTCATTCTATATCCTGGCAAATTTAGTACAGGTACAATTCTGATAGTTCCAGCCATAGTGCTGGGATCCAATAACCCTTCATCTACTGTAAATCTTTGAGATAACAAATTTGTACATGCGCTTGGCCCAGTTAGCTCATCTCCATGTGTTCCACCAATTATTGTTACAACTGGTCCTGGCCGTTTACCATGGAATATGGTTACAGGTATTGGCCATGGGTCTCCCAAATCAACATCCAGTAGGGGCATATGTACAGTTCTCATCTCCCCGACTTTTATTTTTCTTCGAAAGAATCTAATGTCCTTCCAGTCATTTGTTCGATCCCATTCTGGTCTAGCTTCAGACTCATGCTTTTCAAGTGCTTTTTTGATGGCTAATCTCCGTCTTTTGGAAAGCTCATGGGCGACTCGGATACGTCGTTTCTTCCCGGCCATCACCCCTCCATAACGCCAACTAACATCAAGGTATTCAATAGCAATAGAAATCAACCCTGTCGTATAGTGACGGAATATGGGACAGGGTGTGCAGCGAACGTATGCGCCGGATTCGATATGTTTTGGTTGCGGACCGGCCAATGAATTAGGACTAAAAATTGACTCATATAGAATTGAAAATGGTTTAGAAATGAGGTTTACTCCCTCATTAGAACACCAAGCTTTTCCTGGTATGATTAATGGAGGTATTATTGGCACTTTGTTGGATTGTCATGGTAATTGGGCAGCAGCAATTGCTCTAATGGACAGAGATCAATTGGAAGAACCTCCTTGCACAGTTACTGCATCATATGATGTAAAATTAAAACGTCCTACACCATTTGGTGAGGAGTTACATATAGTGGCGCAGATTGATGAAATCAAGGGTGACAAAGTTACAGTATCTCTTTCTTTGGAGGCAAATGGAAAGATTTGTGCAACTGGTAGTGGATTATTTGTGGCAGTTAAGGAAGGCCACCCTGCTTATCATCGGTGGTCGTAAATGGTAAAACCTAACGAGTTTCAAGGTAAAGAAATAGTGGAATTAAAACAACTGGTTTTAGAAGTAATGTCTTCTATGGATTTATGGAGTAAAGAACAACTTACTAAGTTATTAGAGTTAGACATAGGGCTTCTCAGAAGTAATGCTACTCAAAGACATGGAGTCACTCGTTGGAAGAAGGGAATAATTAATCCTAGCAAAATTGATGATGTAGAAGTCATTGACTTACATCCTGAACTTTTGACACAAAAATGGAAACCATATGGGGCATGGGTTTTACACCATGAATACATACATGCTTTAGGATATTTAGCCCATGATCGAATATTCAGGGAATTAGAAAATTTGTGGCCATCTAGTGAATCGTCAAAGATGGGTCCTAAGTTTACTGAATATTTGAGGAAAAAGAGGGCGAAATGGATTTGGAAATGTCCAAAATGTTCTAAGGAATTTCCAAGACAGAAAAAGGGTCTTGGGAAATATATGTGTAGGAATTGTAGAGTACCATTGAAGGATATCCCCATAAATTCGTGATATGTTAATTAGACATTAATATAAATACTAACACGATGTAATTAATTTGGTTAGGAATGTCTTGGCATATTGCATTCGAGGAGAACAAACTGAAAGTTGGAAAGAAAAAAATGCTAACTATAGCCAAACATCTGATAGTTATTGGTAGAACCGAAGTAGGATATTTTGCTATTGAGGCTCTTTGCCGACATATGCGTTGGCCTCTTGCATATGGTGGAAAGGTCAAAGATGGTTGTATTCGTTGTCCATTGCATCAAACCACTCACAAAATAGATAGTGGGGAATTAATAGAATGGTCTCCTTTCCCTCTATTTCCTCCATATGGCAAATTAGTCGGTAAATTGTCGAAGAAAAAGGATCTAAAAATTTACAAGACAAGATTATCGAACGGAAATCTAGAGGTTGAGATAATTTAGAATAATTAAACGATAGGTTAAATTGCATCGGACCATTAAGGGGTATTGATACCACCATGCGTCGTAGAACAAAGTCCGATAATGCCGAAGTCGGCACTAGTGCAATGATTATTTTTATTGCAGTAGTATTGGTAAGTTCAATTGTAGCATCTTTGATTATTGGTGTTGGCGGAAATATTTTCAATCAAAAAACCGATGCTCAACAAAATATTCCAAGCTTCAAAGGTATAACTAACGTAGTAGTAATGGAGATTTTCACTCTAGATCAAAACAACCCCGGAACAGATGAAATCCACTTGGTATTTGAACTGCCTCATGTGGAAATGGCCGTTGATGAAGAAGATCTTTCATGGGTAGTAATGTGCGATATGCAAGTTAATGGTGGAGGAACTGGAAACCGTGTCCAATTTGACCAAGGAGATTTTACTACCGCCACAACTTTAGTTGAAGATGGAAGAACTGCAGGTTCAATATCAGAATTTGACCCAGGGGTAGATTATAGAATGATTATTCAATTATCTGAGTGTGATCTAGATCAGATTGAAAGTGCTAAGCTAATATTGATTGTAGATAAAGGAAGAACACAAGAATGGGGTATGAATATTGGGAGTGCCCCATATGTGGGACAGGACTTAAATTGAAGTGATGACATGCGACGATCTAGAATAAAATCTGACGATGAATGTTCAGTAGGGACTGGTGCCTTAATTATCTATGTCGCTATGATTTTATTGGCATCTTTGATATCTTTTACAATTATTAACGGTACTGAAAAAATAGTGCAACATACTGAAGAAACAGCAGAAGATGCTCGTAGAGATAGTGCTAATTCTGTAATAATTACGGGGGCATGGGTTTACGATGGATATGATGATATGTTATTCATGATGGAATTTGGTGCAGCAGGTGATCCATTAACTAGAGAGGATATAACTTATGTATTGACATGTACTGAAAATGATGGCACATTCTATTACCGTGCAGCCAATTTAGGAGACTCTAATGGTGGATCTGCTATCTATGTTTGGAGAGTAGGAGATCCAGGTCCAGATGATGCAGCATGGGCGGGAAATATCAACAATTTTGAACCAGGCGGTAGATACTTTTTCACACTTGATGGAGGTACAAATGCAGACCCAACTTCAGATCGTTGCGGACCTGTTCATCTTGATAATGAACAAATAGATGCTAATCTATTTATTCATATCCCAAATGGGCAATCGACACATCAAGTTTTATCATTGTCAAATGGTCAACAAGTTGGCTCATCAATAATTTGAGTTTTTGTAAGGATAATTTATTGGAGCAGTGCCAATATCTCTACAAATAACCGGCTCTATTGTTATAAATTAAAAGCAGTAGGTCAAATTATGTCGCAAGGTTGGAAGATTTCATGTCTTCTTTTTTCTTTTGCTGCAGTTATTTATGGACTAGGACTTATTTTCGATATTAGTTTTTACTTAATGTATTTCTTAGATCAATGTGATGGAGTAAATACTGAATCATGTCATATTATAGGGCAGGATAAATATTTCCTTGCAGCAGGTTGTTTGGTGTCAGCAACTATGGCGAAAATTAGTTTCAACCAAAATGCTAGAATAAATGGTCCAAAGAATTATTCAAATGAAAACATTTTGTCAAATATATTTACGCAAGATGTGCAGGTACCTAATCTACCTTTAGATGGCTTTATGAATCCGATATTTGCATATTTACTTTTAATAGCAAATACTGTGTTTTTCTTTAGTTATTTTGATACTGGAGATGATGAAGAAATTATTGTATCGATTTTGATACATATTGTTCTAACAATTACGTATGGTGTGTTTTACAAGAGTGAGTTTTGGAAGGGTATTGGGATAGTATTTATTGCCTGGTTTGTTACATTATTTTTGGTAGTATTGACAAGTTTTTCTGAGATGAGTATTTTCATTCTTATAATCTCAGGAGTAATTATTGTTGGAGTAATAATAAATTATCATGCCAACAAAAAACATGAGAGAGCAGTTGGCATATTATATGGGCTTCCAATAGGATTTTTTGTGATGACATTTGTTTTATTTTTAATTATTTTTGGAGAATTTTAAGCTAGAACACGAGGAGGAAATATGATGGAACAAGGATGGAAAAAAGCAGGAATAATATTTATCGTAGCCACAACAGTATTCACTATATCTTTATTTTTGAACATAAATTTTTACTATGCTACGGAAGTTCCAGAATATTACTATTATTATGATGATTATGATGATGATGATGTAACAATTAGCGAATCGTGTAGAGACTTAGAGGGAGATTTCATGTGCCACACTGTCGAACAGGAAAAATATCACTTGTTAGGGGGAGGATTGGTATCTGCGGGATTAGCGATAATTTGTTTTACGAAGCAAGATGAAGAAGACAACAAACTAGCAGGAATTGATAATTCACAACCGGGCCTTATCAAGCCAAATTCGATTATAATACAGACAAAATTAGAAGATTAGGGATTATTTGATCTTGAGATTGAGCATATAGTATTCAATCTTTGACCCGACAGTATCAATACCTAAATCTGTTGAGAAGTTAGCATGCAGAGATTAATTGCGTTAGTTTTTTTCTGCATAATTATTTCTCCTATGGCCAGTGCTGCCATAGGTTCTGAAGAGGGAGGGGGAGAACTTTGGTTCTCTTGTGACGATGTGGATTCATGTAGTTTAACAGAATTCCATACAGGAGAATCTAGTATTAGTGGTAATGTTAATTCGGCAACACCATTTTCTCCTGAAACAATTGTGCTAGAGTTTGAAATGATTCCATCTCAAGATGAACTTGCCTTAATTCCCGATACAATTGATGAGTTACAAGTAGATTTGAGGTACCAAGATGACGTAGTTGGTTTGTCTAGACCAGATTTGACAGTTTCAATATTAATTGATAAATCTACGACAGTTATTGAATTTGAAGGTGATAACAACCCCCTAGGTGAAATTTCTGAACCGTATTATGTTGAAGATGAACCTTTACAACTTGATGGTGATAGATTACTATGGCCCGAAGAAAGAATCAAGATTTTTTTGCAATTTGAATTAGAGAGACCGGGGACCTGGGAATTATTCCTGAGAGGATCGTCATTCATGTTTTTAGATATCATTTGGTCAGAGGATATTGATTCAAGAAATACAGATGAGCCTTCTTCAGACTCTTCTCCTAAAAGTACGACATTCAATGAGAATCATTACGGGGCTTTGGTACAAGATGATAGGGATTGTTGGGAGTTTGAAATTGAAAACCATGAGGTGATGAGGGCCACATTTGTTTGGGAAGAAGTTCCTTCTGAAATTGAGCAAAGTCATGGCCAACCTGATCTGATATTGCCGGACAGAAGGATGGCTCCCTCTCCGGAATTATTAGCTACTGAAGAAGAAGGTCAAACAA
>MDSZ01095620.1_pt1 | contig 10592 bp, 11 predicted proteins | sample 811201 | NCBI WGS metagenome assembly MDSZ01 (sample SAMN05326647, study PRJNA326480) | marine metagenome | isolation source: seawater | place: Indian Ocean: North | collected 2010
AATGAAACTGCTGACTCTTGAAGATTATGAAAAGGCTGGAGAAACTTTCTGGCCAAAATATCACTATGTTGCCAAGGAACTTGGCGAAGATGCAAAACCAGAAGAAGTTCTGAAGGTTATGGAAGCAATCGGTGGTGTTGCCTTAAAAGTAAAACTAGAGGATAAACTTGCTCCGTTTGGTTTCAATAAAAAGAACAATTGTGAATCCACTGCGGATAATTAAACGATAAATAGAAAGTAATAGTACAAATGCGGTAAAAAAATGACATCCGATATTAGGAATATTTGTGCAGCATATGCTTCAATGTACAATTCTGATTTGAAAAACCAACTGCAAGAAGGTAGAGATGGTTTCTCCGACATGGACATTTCTTTACTGACGAATGTTCAGATTCAGGATATCGTTGAAGAAGTTGTTGAAGAAATGTTCAACGCTGGTAATGGATTTGTCGATATTGAAGTTCAAATGGAAGACATGTTTGATCATGCTCGCACCGCATTTGATAAATCCATAAAGAGATCAGAGAAAATTGATAGAATTGAAAGTGCTTTCACTAAGGTAATGGAAAGTATTTCATCTAAAGCCAACCGTACCATGGTTGAGACTTTCATGAACTATCGTCAAACTAAAAAGTATCAAGAATCTCAAACACATAGACTTGGAATTTCTCTGAAAGAATCTAATGCTTCTTATGGAAGAAGTATTTCTGGATCAAAGTCATCAGTAAAGTCAAAAATTACAGAAATGATGAAGTCTTCTGCTGAAAGAATTGCTTCTGGTGATTCTAACGTTGCTCAAGAACTTGACTGATAATTAAAATTTAGTCTCCCTCTTTCTAAATAAGAAAGAGGGATTTTTTTTATGTCAAATAAATTCACCATAACTGACCAAAAAGTAAAATCCTGTCTATTGGATGTAATGGCGTCAATGGCTGGTGAGAATTATAATTATTATCAGGATTATTCTGTTACAAAAGTATCAACTGGTGATAGATCTAAAATCAAAGTGGGACTAAAGGTAGTTGTTCCTCAATCACAGAGAGTTACTGCTGCTACCCGAATAGGACAAAAACTGCAAGGTAAATATAATGTAGAGTATGCAAGAGATGATACTCAGTTAAATATTAGTGTTGGAAAAAAAGAACCATATTCAAAACAATTAATTCGTATTGATATAAAACCAATGGGTGGTGGATCTGGAGCTGGATCTGATGCCACTGCTATCAATGAATCTGCACAATGTTTATATGCTGCACTTGCTTTTAATGTATATCACGCTCCAATTGAAGGAGATGGTGGATCAATATCTTTAGAGGACTTTGAAGAAGCTGCACAATCTTGTGAAGTAGATGTTAAGTTTGATGAGATGATTGCTCTTCCTACAAGTTGGAAACTTTCTTCGATTAGAGGTGCCAATGAATTATATAATCGTATTGGAAAATATAAACCAAAAGGGTATTATAAGTTCTATCGTGGGAAGGGACTTGATGATGGACAAATAAAGAGTGCCTATCAAAAAATTAGAAAAGGAACACCATTTACTTCAGAAGATAAATGGAATCCTGCAGATATTTGGATCGCTGCATCAAACTTTAGTGCTAATGATATTACTGATGCGGCATCATCTGGACTGGCGAAAAATATAAATCAATTTCTAATTGAGAAGTATGATTCGAGAGAATTGATTGGTGTATCACTTAAAAAAATTACTACTCCTACCGCACATGTATCATTAAAAAATTATACTCAAGATGGAAAAGCGGCTGGAGTTCATTATGCTGGTTATGAATTGAGATATAAAACAGGAGATGAATACTCTATCGACGTTTATATAAAGTATGGTAACGGCGATGAAAAAATTCAGTTTAGAAATTTCGGGGGAAATAAAGCAGGATCTTGGCAAGGTGAGGTAAAGGGATCATCAGCAAATCAAGGAAAGATTGGGGGTGGAGAAGTTTTTAACATACTCAAGGCATTTAAAGCAATTTCAACAATTCCACAGAATCAGCAAGTATGGGCAGATTCTGGATCCAGTACAAAAATTAAAAAGATGTCGGAAGATCTATATGATGACTTAAAACAATACAATGCATCAGAACTTCCAAATAATAAAAAGGCTACAGTTGGACAAATATCGAACTTTAACAAAAGTTATCGGTATTCAAAAACACTTGGCATGATGTTAATTAAAGCTTTAGAAACGAATAAGAACAATGCTGATGAAATTGTGAAAGATATATATCTTTATGCAAGTTCACAACATTTACTTTCTGGAGTTTATTTGAAAATGGAGTGACAGTTTACGAACTGTCCTGGATAAACCCACAGTAGAGAAAAACCTGTTATAGTACTGGTATGGCAAAGAACACACACCTTGAACACCTTGAGGATGACATCCTCAATAATGGATCCGATGGTGGCAAAAACGCCATTGCTTTTCTTCGGGAACTTGGAGACATGCTCCAAGGAAAACAATCTCAGGTTAGAATTACAACAAAGTGGGACGGTGCTCCTGCAGTAATTTGTGGAATAGATCCAATCACAGGATATTTTTTTGTTGGAACAAAGTCGGTTTTTGCGAAGACCGCTCCTAAAGTTATGTTTTCTGCAGAACAGATTGATGAAACTTATTCTGGACAACTCGCAGCAAAACTAAAAGCATGTCTACAATATCTTCCTAAACTTGGAATCAAAGGAGTTCTTCAGGGAGATCTTTTGTTTACAGATGATAAGTCATCCGATACTATTGATGGAGAACGAATGATTACATTCACTCCTAATACTATTACATATGCGGTTCCCGCTGATTCTGATCTAGGATCAAAAATTAATTCAGCCGAAGTTGGCATTGTTTTTCATACTAAGTACACTGGTCAAAGTTTGCCTGAGATGAGTGCGTCTTTTGGTGTTGATATATCGGACCTTAATGATAGTAATGATGTTTATGCAGCAACTGCCAGTTTTTCTGATGCTACTGGTGTAGCAAAATTTTCTCCTTCTGAGATACAGAAATTTAAAAACCTTGTTAATATATCTGAGGGATCACTCAAGAAAGCTTCAAAATTTCTAAATATACTTGGAGAAACCGGTTCAGGAAAGTTTCTCTTGTCCACCCTGTTCAAGCAGTTTTTCAATTCATACGTTCGACCAAATAAGACGACAGGAAAGATCAAACGTATGGGAACAACGCGAGCCGTAGTTGCAGATTTTGCTCGCTATTACAAAGAATTACTTGATAAAGAAATACAATCTAAAAAAACAACTGCTGCTCAGGATAAGTACAGGAAGATCCAGTCAGATGGTCTTAAATTTATTCAGGCAAATCAACAAAGTATTTACTTCACGGTTGCGTCGTACACTAATCTTACAAGATCTAAAGAATTTATTATCAGGAAATTGGAAAAAGTTAAAACGCTTGGAACATTCCTTCGCACGGAAACTGGGTATAAAGTTACTGCGCCGGAGGGATTCGTTGCGATTGGGTCTGGTTCAGCACTCAAATTGGTTGATCGTCTTGAATTCTCCAGAGCCAATTTTACCGCCACAAAAGATTGGGACACTACCCCCCAAGGATATAAAGGCGTGACACCATAAATAATGGTATCAGGTTAGACTTATGAAGACGTTATCAAATTTTTTGATGGAAGCTACAGAGTCTCGCGCAGTTATGCAAGCGCAGAGACTTGGATTTAAGAGCGATGGGCATGGCGGATGGTATGATAAGAATGGGGAGTTTGTTGCTAAGACTGTAAAGGGGGAATTAAAGTTTTTTAATCAAAGACAGAAAGAAGGAGAACAAGACCCTAAACAAGTAAGAACACAAAATAATCAACAACCAGTGGCAACTCAGGCTAGTTCTTCTAGACAGGATGCGAGAACTGCGGCTGTTGGAGATTCGTCAGAGTCGGAAGATACTGAAGACTTTGGAACGTTTCCTAATGGTGAACCTAGGAGAATGCCTGCTCCGACCAATGCTGATGGGTCTCCAAAAGAGGATCGTGGCAAGGTGACTGTTGTTTTTGGTAGATTTAATCCACCTACAATTGGTCATCAAAAACTTTTGGATGCGGCAAGAAAAGCTTCTGGTGATGGAGATCTGAGAATCTATCCTTCGAGATCAAATGATCCTAAGAAAAATCCTCTTGACCCCGATAGTAAGATTGACGTGATGCGTCAAATGTATCCAGATCATGCTGCACATATTATTAACGATCCAAACTCAAAAACAATTTTTGATGTTCTAAAAACTGCACATCAAGATGGATATTCTGGAGTTAACATTGTAGTTGGTGGTGACAGATTAAAAGAATTTGAAAAACTTTCTGGTTCTTATAATGGAAAAATTTATGATTTTGGTGAACTTGATGTAGTTTCTGCTGGAGAAAGGGATCCAGATGCTGAAGGTATTGAAGGAATGTCTGCATCAAAGATGCGTAAAGCCGCAGTAGACAACGATTTTAAAGCTTTTAGATCTGGTGTACCTAAATCTATTGATGATAAATCTGCAAAACTAATTTTTAATAAACTTAAAAAGTCTATGAACTTGGTTAATAGTTCATTTGACTTATGGCAGATTGCACCCAAGTTTGATTGGATTAATCTTAGAGAAAATTATGTTTCCAATCAAATTTTTAAAGTTGGGGATATTGTTGAAAATTTAAATACTGGATTAATTGGTGAAATTATTCGTAGAGGTACAAATTATTTGATTTGTGTTACCGAAGATAATGTAATGTTTAAATCCTGGATCAAGGATGTAATGGAAAAGGTTGTAAATTATTCGGGGCCATCTGGAGTTCCTGCAAATCAAAGAGAAATCGGAACAGATTCTAACAGAGAGTATGCTATGAAACTCACAGGAACAAAATACATCAAAAATTTTATATCCAAATATAAGAAGAAATAAAAGTAATAATAAATAAATAAAGGATAAGATATTTAAGTAAATACCATGAGTATGTCGGATCTTAACGACCTCTCTAAGATTTATCATCAAGAGGTTTTTACGCCACAACTTGGCAATAAAAAACCTGCTGGGGGTGGAGCCAAGACTGTAGAAAAAGGAAAGAGTGATAGTGAGTCCTCTGCAAAGAGAATTCGTCAGGCGACATATGATATTAGATATCGTTCTCGCAGAGAAGATGTTCCTGCTGACAAAGCTTTTAATCAGTACATGTCAAACACGACTATGACTGCTCCTGAGAAAAAAGCAGTCAAGGATAAACTTAATATGAGTTATGAACCAGAAGGTGATGGTCTTGAGGAAGAGAGAGATAATGCTGGTAAGTATAAAGTTCGTGTAAAAGATAAGACATCTGGTAAATCATATATTCGTTACGCTAGTCGCGAAAAAATTAATCAATTACGTTCTAATCCAAACATTTCTTCTGTTGAGATGACAGGATATGGTGAACCGTATGAAGGTTCAAGAAAGAAGAAGTCTGAAAAACTTGATCCTGTGGGTAAGGAAGATGGTGATGTCAACAATGATGGTAAGAAGGACGGTACTGATAAGTATCTAATGAACCGTCGTAAGGCAATCGGCAAAGCAATTAATACAAGAAAAGAAGAAACTGAAGTTCCTTCGGGGGACTTAAAAAAATTAGTCAAGAAAGCGGTTAAGAGAATCGATACAGATGTTGATGGTGATGTAGATCATAACGATCCTAAGGCAGGTCCCATGGGAGAGTTTGTTCCAAGTCCAGATGGTAAAAAACGAGTTTATTCAAAAGTAGTTTCAAAGGAAGAAACTCATAATTGGAGAGAGGGACTTATTCTTGAAATTGATGATGAGGATCAAGAAAAAGAAATTAAAGAAAAGAAAATAAAAAATAAGGTTGTTATCAACCCAGACATGAAGAATGAGGAAATTCAGTCTGCCACTGAATCTTTCGCTGAGTCTGTTGGTGCTGATATTGAACTCGACGAAATTGATGAAGCTCAGTTAAGTCCTGAAGAACAAAAACAACTTTCTGCTAAAAAAAGAATGATGCAGAAAAAAATGATGCTTCAAAAACAAGTTATGCAACAACAGAAACAAGGAAAAATTCCTTTAAATTATTCAGAAGAAAATCAGAGTGATGATGACTTTGATATTGATGTGATTGATGAAATGTTCTTTGAAACTCTTGAAGAGGGTTATGATATTGATGAAGCTGCAGAGATCGTTCAAAAATCATGTGAAATGATTTTGGATGAAGATTATTATGATTCTGCGGTCAAGTCATCTAAGTCTGCTGCTCGCAAGATCAATCTTCAAAAAAGAAAAACTGTTTCTGATAGATTAAGTTCTTTGAAACAGAAAGTGAAATCCGGTGCTAAAAAAGCCATTACTGGTGCTAGTCGCACCGCCGGAAAAGTGATGAAAACAAAAGCGGCAATTCAATCGGCTCCCGCTAGAGCAAAAGCAAAAGCATCATCAGTTATTGATCGTGTTAAGAAAGTTGCCAAATCTGGATATGAGTCTGGTAGAGGGCCTGTTGAAAAAAAGTCTAGAAGCACTTCGTACAGAGGTGCAGGTGTAGGAAGAAAAGAAAAGATCGGGGAAGAAGTGGTTGATGAAAAACTCAACATGAAAAAAGAAAAGATGGGTGATGTTATCACTGATTTTTATAAATCTGATGCTCCTCAATTTAAAGGCAAATCAAAAGAAAAACGTCGTGAAATGGCAATCGCTGCCAAGTTGACTGCTGAAAGAGGTGAGAAAAAACTTGGTGAAGAGGCATCTGACGCAATGAAAGATCGCCGCATGGAACGTGGTGGTGTCGGTGGAAATCAACGATATGATAAAGCACCCAAATCACCTAATACTAAAAAGTTTGGTTCTGGTAAGACTGCCTTACAGAAAGATATGGAGAAGAAACATGGTAAAGGTGCTTCTGCCATGGATATCGTGAAGTCAGAGATCCGTGCCAAGCATGGTAAAGGTGCTATTATGGATACCAAGAAAAAGTGATTAGATCAAGATTTGACTAATTTTTGATATATAGTTAGTACTATATTTCATACTATCATGTGGGCTGCACTTTTTCCGGTTGCAAAAAGCGTTGTAATGAAAGCTGTTGAGTCTGAACAAGCAAAAAGATTGGTTGTAGAAGTTCTGAAACGCATCGTTTCTAGAACGGACAATGACCTGGATGATTTAATTGTTGATCAACTAGAATCAGCACTTTTTCCAGAGTCTAAATAAAGTATCTGAAGGAGATCCCTACGGATCTCCTTTTTTATAAATATTTTCTAGGAAACAATTCGTAGAGGTCAGGAACATGGCTCTTTGGGGCAATAACGATAATCGCGATGCACAGGGCACAGTTACTTTAAATTATGCCACAGGCATTGTAACTGGTTCTAATTTAGAAGATCCCGGTAATGGAACCTTATTTGGTGAGGCTGGTTCTATTCAGGAAGGCGATGTCATTAGATTTGGCGTCATGGAGAAGCCTGGCACGTACATGGGTGATGCTGTAGTTGTTAGTATTGCCAGCACAACTCAGCTTACTATTGGATCAACTGCGGGACTTAGTGGTGTTGCTATTGCTGCCACTACCTTCCAAGGTTCACAACTTCCCAAATATACAATCAAAGACTCTCATTATAGCGAAACTCAGTCTGGATATTCTGCTAATGTCTATGGCATTTCAACTGCAGGAGCACAAGACGCAAATGGCGCTACTTATGAAGTAGGTGTTGGTTGGGTTGGTGTTACAACTTATATTGATACTCATGGTAACCTGAGAGTTAAGAAAGAGATTCTTGTTGCTATGTCTGGTATCGAGACAGGTAACACTCCTTCTTATCCTAATATTGAAGATGCTGTATGATAACTGAGGAATGAGATTTGAAGATTTAAATAAAGATAATTTTTTATTATTTGCAATCCGCAATTATGATAATCCCCATGCAGTTACTAAAGACGACTTTGTACGAGATCTAAATCATTTTAAATACCTTAAACGGTTATTGAGAAAATATCATCTGACTGGGGAACTCAAGTCTCATTTACTTATAAACCATTTTATTGTTTTATATAATATTTTTGGAGATGCTGCTACTCCAATGTTGTTCTATAAAATTGAACAGGAACTTTGGGGTATAATGAAATCATTTTTGATTTTCTTAAATAAATTTCCTGATTATCCCAAAACTAGTATCCATGATATAAAAGTGGATATGGAATGTTTCAAATCCTTACAAGAGGAATACAATGGAAAGAGAAAAAATTGATAGGATAATTGATGCGTTTAGATCTTCAATGTACCGTGAATTTGGTGTAAATGAAGAGGGAATGGTTGCTAATCCTCCCGGTAAATCTGGAGGATTTAGTCAATCTTCGGATCCAAAAGGACCCACTGCAGGTTATGATAAACCTATGAAACTTGACGGAAGAAGAAAGTATGTTAAAAAATATATTGATGACTTAATGAAGAATAGAAAAAAACGAGAAGATAAGAAGTTAAAGAAAAAAGTACAGGACTTTAATCCTTATTTTACGAAGAGCAATGGAATGTTCTGACGAAATCAATGAGAATAAAGTAGAACTTGCTGTCCTCACTGAAAAATTTTCAAATTTTGAAATTATTGTCGGTAAGATAGATTCTTCAATTGAGAAGATAACAGAGGTAAATAGTAATGTGTCTAGGATGCTTGCCGTCCATGAAGAAAGATTATCGAAACAAGAACAGATTGACAGAACATTACTTGATAAGGTCGATCAACTCCGCGATCAAGTTAACATCGATCACAACCAACTCAGTGAAAGATTATCAATATTGGAACGGAAACTTTGGATTGCTGTCGGAATATTGGGAACGGTATTATCATTGACCAATCCAACAGCATTACAAATAATTAAACCCTTGATTTCTCCTGCAACTGCTAGTACAATAGATATAGCACCACAATCTATACCTAATGGATTATATTGACTCTAAGTATGTTTCTCTCATTTCTCATAGATTAGAAAAGTTTAAAAGAGTCAAACCCAATCTTTATAATTTCAGATGTCCAATTTGTGGTGATTCTAGGAAGAATAGAAATAAAGCCAGGGGTTATATTTACGCCGTAAAAAATAATACTAATTTCAAATGTCATAACTGTGGATCATCTACGTCATTCAACAACTTTCTTAAGTCTTTAGATCCATCTGTACATAGTCAGTATACTCTAGAAAAATTTAAAGAAGGTCATACCGGTAAGAATTTTGTTGTTGATGAACCAAAGTTTAAATTTGAATCACCTAAATTTTCACAAAAAATAAAACTCCCCAAAGCTTCAGAAAATTCTGTTTCAAATAGATATCTAGTCGATAGAAAACTAGACGTTAATGAGTTTTATTATGCGGATAAATTCAAAGAGTTTGTAAATACACTCAAACCAACTTTCGACAATCTTAAGTTTGATGAACCTAGGATTATCATACCTCTTTATTATGAAAAAACTTTGATTGGTCTTCAGGGAAGATCTCTTGATTTTGGAAATCCAAAGTCTGTTAAATATATCACTGTGATGATTAATGATGATGCACCAAAAATCTATGGACTTGATAAAGTCAGAAAGGATGCTCCAGTCTATGTTACGGAAGGACCATTCGACAGCACATTCATTCGCAACGCGATTGCTATGTGTGGAGCTGACGCTGATGTTAGTCGTTGGGGGATTAACAATCCTGTGTGGATCTATGATAACGAACCACGCAATCGAGAAATTGTCAACCGCATCGAACGTACAATCAGTACAGGGGATTCGGTAGTCATTTGGCCTTCAAATGTCCTTGAAAAGGATATTAATGATATGGTCCTTGCTGGACATAATGTGCAAAATATAGTAGAATTAAATACCTACTCTGGTTTAGAAGCAAAACTTAAATTTAACACCTGGAAAAAAATATGAGTAATGGAACAAAGGTAAAAAAGAGAGATGGTCGCATTGAGTCTCTTGACTTGGATAAGATGCATCTGATGGTTGAAGAGGCAACCAAGGGTCTTGCAGGGGTCTCTGCGAGTCAAGTTGAGATGAAGTCTGGCATTCAGTTTTATGACGGTATTACAACTGCTGAAATTCAAGAAATTCTTATTCGTGCTGCCAGTGATCTTATCGATCTGGATCATCCTAACTATCAGTTCGTTGCTGCACGACTCTTGCTCTTTGCACTACGAAAGAGTCTTTACGGAAAGGTGAGGGAACTCCCAACTCTTGAAAATCATATTATGACTTGTGTGTCGCAAGAAGTTTATGATTATGATATCTACAATAAATATTCTAGAGAAGAAATTAATAAGGTTAGTACTTTTATCGATCATGACCGAGATTTCTTATTTACATATGCTGGTCTTCGTCAAGTAGTAGATAAGTATCTGGTTCAAGATCGTAGTAGCGGTGGAGTGTATGAGACTCCCCAATTCATGTATATCATGATCGCTTTGACTATTTTTGCAGAGTATCCAAAAGAAACTCGTTTGGATTACGTTAAGAGGTACTATGACGCAATCTCAAAGCACAAAATCAACATTCCCACACCTATCATGGCGGGAGTGCGAACTCCACTTCGACAATTTGCTAGCTGTGTTCTTGTTGATGTTGATGACACCCTCGAT
>MDSZ01245712.1_pt1 | contig 10591 bp, 23 predicted proteins | sample 811201 | NCBI WGS metagenome assembly MDSZ01 (sample SAMN05326647, study PRJNA326480) | marine metagenome | isolation source: seawater | place: Indian Ocean: North | collected 2010
AAAAGCTTCTTGCCTCGGACAATTAGGACCGCTAGTTGGAGCAAAAATAAACGTCCTTTTGCTCTTTACTTCAACAAACTTATATCCTTTGTTGAAGAAAAACTCTACCATGTGTGTAATATCCTTATTTGGTTCTACAGTTACCCACGGTAGTTGTGTGTTAATTAAATTTTCAGCACCTTTAAGAACTTGCCATTCAAATCCTTGTACGTCTATTTTAATTAATGTACAATCTGTAATATTCTGATCGTCGAGTTTAACCATTTCTACTTCATAAGCCGCACCTTCAGCTTTCAAATCAGGGCGTACTTTTCCGTTACCACAGTTTTTAGCACTATCTTTAAATACTACAGTGCTATTTACATCTCCGACGGCATATTCTCTAATTTCGCCGTCCCAATTCTTACGCAAACATTCTAAGTTTTTTGTGCTTGGTTCGTAGCTAATAACCTTATCAAAATGATGTTTCATTGCAAGACTCCACACACCAATATTAGCACCTATATCAACAAATGTTTTTTTATTAGGATGTTCATTGACTATTATTGTACGTTGACGCTTTTCATAGTTAGGTATGTCTTTAGTCCTATCACCTTTTACATGATTAAACATCTTTTCATCTTCATTTGGTACATGCCAGCCGTTGCTTAAAATTTGCATTAGTAGTTTGCTCCATCTTCAGTACCGTTTCCATATTGCAATACTTTGATAGATTTGACTCTGTCATACCTAAAACTTCTAAAGCCTTTAGATTCTATAGCCCAAACTGCAACAACTTTATCATTTTTTTGTGTAGCTTCTTTTTTTGGATCTGGAAAGAAACTTTCAACAAGAGTACAAGGCATTATTCTTTCGTCACCGTTAAGTTTTGTAAAAGTTACTTCTACAATTTCTTTCTGTAACAGTTTAATTAACTCATCTCTAGTAGGTATACCTTTCAAGTGAGCAACAGTATCTTGCACAGTATTCATCTTGTCTCCACTACATTATCTGCAAAGCCATGTTCAACTGCTTCATCTGCACGTAAAAATGTATCAAATTTCATAGTTTCAAATAACTCTTCGTATGTCTTACCGGCTGTATTATGTTTAACGTATAATTCAGTAAGACGTTTGTTTAAATATTTACTTTCTTCAAAGTGTCTTTTTGCATCTTCAAATTCTAATTCTTGAACATGAACACTACCACTGGTGCCACGTGTTCCCGAACTTACACGATGTATCATTGTACGACTTTCAGGCAAAACAAATCTCTTACCTGGTGCGCCAGCTTGTGCTAAAAAACTTCCCATACTAGCGGCTTGCCCCATAACGTATGTATGCACAGGACATTTACTAAATTGCATGGTATCATAAATGGCCAATCCAGCAGTAACACTACCGCCGGGAGAATTGATAAACATTTTGATAGGTTTTTCTGCATGAACACTTTCTAGATACAACATTTGTGCAACAAGAACATTCGCCATATAATCTTCTACAACACCCTGTACCATAATGATACGATCTTTCATCAAACGACTATAAATGTCGTAGGAACGTTCTCCTCTTGATTCACTCTCTACTACAATTGGTACTAACGGCATTATAATTCCTCCAATATTCCTAATAGTTCTGCACCAATAAAAAGTAGTCCTGATGTTAAGAAACTACCTGTACACAGTGCAATACCTGCACATATCCTTACACCGCTTTTTACAAGACTGATATAAAAATGTTTTTTACTTGGATCTACTGGTTCAGTCATCTTTAACCTCAATAAGCGGTTCAACACTACTAACATCATGCCAGTCGCCATTTCCGCTAAAACGTCTAGTAGTTGTTTCTTTTACAAACATACCATCACGTTTTCTATAGGTAATAAATTCTTGCTTAACTACTCCTTCAATATCTGCTTCAAATGCATTTACTAAAGGCCCTTCATATTGACTATTCATCTTCGTCCTTCCTTTGTAGTATGAATACGTGGACCTGTACTTGTAAACTCCATGCCATGTGCATTGCCTACATATACTCGGCCGTTCCAACGCATTGGAATTTTGTTGGTGGCTAGATAAGCATCAAATGATTTTTGTTCAATAAATTTATCTATTTCAGCTTCTGCCTTTGCTTCGTTATTAGTGTTAATCAACGTAGCAGTATTATCTATTATAGTTTTCATTTTACTCCTAACAATTTAAGATTCAATACCATATTTTCAACTAACAGTTTAACAATAATTGCTTGGTTTGTCAAGTGATCATTTTCCATTTCTGCCACATGCATTGCCATTAAATTAAATGCTTCCTTTTCTGTTATGTTTAGTTCACCCCAATCAATAGGATCAACTATATCAGCTTCTTGTGCTAATTCACTAATGAGTTGCCAGCTAGGCTTCATTCATCCGTTTCCTAATAGTATCGTTAGTACTAGGTAAATCTTTCATATTCATTTTGCAAAAACCTAAATAATTTTCATAATCTTGTTTAGCCGCTTCAGTAAGTCCATGTAATGCAAGTTCTTTCTTAGCTAGACTAGGTTTAATGTACCCTAATCCTGCAAGTATAAGGCTCCATAATGGCCAGCCTGCATTACCTATTACATTAGGAAAACTTTCACTGTTAGGAATTTTATATTTACACATCTCTATAATACGATCAACTTGATCTGTATTTTTATTATTATCCATAAACTCCCAAAATTTTGTATCAGTTCTTTTACCTTTGTAATGTAAAATTAAAAAGTCTCTAAGTAAGTCGTACATTAAGCCAATTTGATCATTGTAATGTTTTCTTCTATGTGGATTTTTTATTTCAATTGGATCCTGCGTAAAATATTCTTTAACAAAAAATTCTAATTGTGTTATAGTTGTATGGATACTTGTAGCTTCAAGTGGTTCAGCAAAAGCCGCACATAATCCAACAGATAAACAATTTTTTTCCCAAAGTGTTTCTAATCTACCGCTGTCAAATTTTATAAACTTAATTGGTTCGATTTTTTTGCCAAGTCTTGATTCTATTTCTGCGTGTGCTTCATCATCTGAAATAAATTCATCACTATAAACATATCCACACCCTCTTCTTTCTAGTGTTGGAATTTGCCACATCCATCCTGAATCTTGAGCCCAAGCAGTAGTTAAAGGAGTTATTACTTCATCTTCTTCATAGGGTAACAAGAAAGGCATAGCACTATTGACAGGTAGGTAATCACTGTAACTTTTCCATTTAACTGCTAATTTTGTCATAAGCAAACGTCTAAAACCACTTGCATCTACAAAAAAGTCGCCTTCAATATTTTTGCCATTAGTAATATCAACACTTTTAATATATCCTTTTTCGTTTACATGTACTATAGTGACTTCACTATCTATATGTTTTACCGATGGGCCACAAATTTTCTTAAAATATTTTCCAACTTTGTGTGCATTAAAATGATATGCACTTGGATTACTAGGCAGGCTTAATGGATCTAAGTCGTTTTCAATTAAAAATCCATCTTCGCTTGTAATATGCATTTGTGTAGGGTTTGTAGTCAACTGATGACAAAATACACTATCCAATCTTGAGGCACTAGTGATAGGGCCATCTATAGGAGCAATATAGCTTGTGTCATCACCTTTCCAATTACGATGATGTATACCTAGTTTAGGTGTGCCATCACATTCTTTTATAAAGTCTATTTCGTTACAGCCATAGTCTCCTGTAATATTTTGCAATACGTTTGTTAAAGATCCTGTACTACCTTCACCAGCACCAATTATTCCTATTTTACTGCTTTCTATTACAGTGACCTTAGTTTTCGTTAGCTTACTAAAAACTAAAGCCGCTAACCAACCTGCGGTCCCGCCTCCTACAACTACAACTTTCAATGTATGGTTACCTCTTCAGTAGGATCGATACCGAAATAATCTTTACACATCTTGACTATCACTTCTGGCACGTTTTTTTCTTCTTCACCTTCGGGAATGAACATACCTTTTAGTTCACCATTTTTTCCAATTATTAAGCCCCAGTCATCTTTCTCTAAGGATTCTTCAAATTTTACTACTTCACTCATCTTCTTGCACCTTTTTTCTAATAGTTTTATGAATGCCCGGATTAACTTTGAGTACACCTGGCATTAATTCATGCCTGATATAATTTCTTGTAAAATGTATGTTTTCATTACTTACATCGTTTACATAAGGAACGCCTTTAAGATTGGCCCATAATTCAAAATCACGTTTACGACTTAACCTAAATGGACGCACAACATAATTTCTTCTGTAAGGAATAATTTTAGGCGTACCGTGCATTGAACTCCACACCCATGTTTCTACACAGTCATCAAGATGATGTGCAGTAATGACAGGTGTACCAGTATACTTATCAAAAAAAGTATATCGCTTTTCACGCCACCATGCTTCTTTACTTGCACCTGGAGGAATAGTTTCCTTATTTTTTACTCTTTCGACTTGACAAACAATTTTTTCTGATCTACAATATTCTGTGATAAACTTTTCTGCTTCTTCACCATGTCCAGTACCGTGGTTAAAATGCAACACTCTGACGTCATGATTACGTCTTAAAAAATCCAGTGCTACCATACTATCAACTCCGCCAGAACATGCAAGATATACCTGTCTCGGTAGTTTCCCTTGAAGTTTGATCATACTTTGTAAATCTTTACATAATTAATAGCAGTTTCACAAACTTCAAATAAACGATTTTTATTATGTGCTTTAACTTTGCCTTTAAATTTTCTGTGTTCATCTACAGGAATTTCAAATTTATTCCAAAAACCAATAATATTACCCATATAGTCAGCAGTGTATTTGTATCGTTCATAATGACTACTATAGTGTCTATCTAAAATTTTACATACACCTTCTACAGATTCACCAATATCTGCAATGTATTGACTGTCACGGTATTCTGTCCTAATAACTTTTCTTAGTGTATTTTCTTTTATTTCACGTTTTACTAATTCAGGAACAAAAGCTAAGATACCTAATTTATTAAATTCAACATTATCACTCCAAACATTTTCTATTACGTCTTTTTGGAAATCAGATAAACTTTCTGCTAACATTCCAAAAGTATATCTACGAAAGTGTTTTAAAGCATCGTCTACATCTGCATAATCAGAAGTATCAGTATTCATAGCTTTAAAGTCTGGAGGTCTGAATTCAGGACGCATTTGAAATTTTACAAGATCTTTATTGCTAAACACTGTAGAATTTGTTGGCTCAGAAAACCTAACAGTATCTTTTACATATCCTTTATTGGTTTTAAAAGCTCTAAATGCTACTGCTAATACATCTTGTGTTTTATATTCAACTTTCATGTGTCCATACCTTTTTGCCTAAATTGTTTGATTCTGCCCAACGTACAAATAATCCTGTTTCACGACCATGTGCTTCTATTTCATAACCTCTGTCCCAATAGTCTTGTTTCGGATTTATAAGTTTGCCTTGCCATGTGCCTTCTGTTAGTTGCTTTGTTGCATATTGTCTTACATGAACCATTTCATGTGCAACTGTTGTAAGTAGTTTACGTAAACTTTGATTTTTATCAATTTCAATTTCAAATGATCTTGTGTCCTGAGATAGGCAATAACCATAGGCAGTGCCTTTTAGATCTGTTAGAATAACTTCAATATCAAGTGTTTTTATACGTGGCATTAATTTATCGATACAATATTGCACGATACTTTCTACACGTTTTCTTTGATAAGGCTTTCCGCCAGTCACATTAATATAGTTCATACTACTAATATAACATCTACTGTAAAAAAGTCAAGTGTTTTGGTTAAAGTCTGTAGGTTATTCTTGCTTTTGTAAGATCGTATGCTGACATTTCAACTTTTACCTTGTCACCTTGCACCAAACGTATCCTATTTTGCCTCATTTTTCCGCCTGTATATGCGGTTACTACATGTCCGTTTGCTTTTTCTGTTTCTATAAGGACCTTAAACATCTGATTAGGTAAAACATCTATTATTTCACCTTGATATTCTATTAGGTCGCTATTTTTCGCCATCTTTTATTTCCGTAATAATGACTTGTCCATCCTCTTGTGTAATTTTTATATTTGTACCTTCATCCCATCCCATCTTTTTAAGGATCTCTGGTGGTATAACCATGTTATAGTTTTCCTTATCTCCGGGAATATCTTGAAAAATATCTTTTGCTTTATATTCACGAAGTTTATCAGTCATTTTTATATTCCATTTCGGTTTTTATTTCATCACCATCTTTATCATTTGCTATACCTAAAGCCATAGCTTGTATTTGTTCTATAATATGTGTACACCTTTGTTTATCGTACTGTTTATTACTTATGTCACTAAATTCATTTCTTATTCTATGAGCTTGTATAGCTAAGTCTTTCATAGAATTTATTCTTCTTATTAAATCTTCAATACTATGTTGCATTTTTCCACCCCAAATCTGCGGCAACGATATATCTTTCTTCCTGGCTTTTAAGTATGCCAGGTCTATGTAACCAGCTTGCAGGATATATAGCCCATTGTCCTACTTCAGGTGGACAATAGAATTTATTCCCTTTCAAACCTTCAGGTGCAAATTCTGTGCCACATTCTTCGTCGCCTATATTTTCTTGTGGCAAATGCACGTAATATACACCACTTAATTTACTCATCTCATTATTGTACCAAGCATGGTCATGCCAGAGGTTATCTCTTTCTTCTGCCCATTTTGAACTTGTCATCATGCCCCAACTTTTTAAATGTGCTATAGATACTTCATTTCCTAAATAGGCAAAACAACTCCAAAAGAATGACATCCTTAGTTTTGACCAGTGAGATTTTTTTATTGAGAAAACATCAATTTTAGTTTGATACTTAGGACTGTTTTCATACCAATCCCCTTGATCTATAATAGCTTTAATATCTTGTATAATTGCTATTCTATCTTCTTGTGTTATAAGTTTATTCCAGTCGTAAGTTTCAAGCACTTTTTAGATACAACTCCTTTAAAAGTATATTACTATAGTAGTATCTTTTATTTAAGTTGTCAACCATAATATGTATGTAGTTTTGGTAAATACATATAGCGGAGCGTGGGGGCGTTCACGGAGGGCAAATGGATATATTCACGTTGATTAATGATGTCGGTTTTCCTATTGCAGGAGCATTGGCAGCCGCATACTTTGTATTTCTTACATTAAAATTTATATTAGCTGGTGTTACTGATTCTATAAAAACATTAAAAAATATAATATCATCACTAGATAATAGAGTACAAACAATGAATAATGACATAGTCAAATTAGATGCTCTCCTAAGTTACACTCTCAACGTCCGACCTAATGTTGATCGATATGCGGCCAACGAAGGTAAAGAGGATGCAAGGAGAGATTGATGCATAAAGAATTTAAGAAGGATTTTTCAGCTATTTCTAAAGATCCAAAAATAGCGGCAAAACTAGAAGAAAATTTTCACTTCTTTAAATTAAAGACAGAAGATGAACAGCAAAGAATTATGAAGAAAAAATTTAACGTTGCAATGAGGTATACAAAATGATTTGGATGGATTACACAGTAGAACAAGCAGGCGATCACTTTAGAGTAAAAGGTGATTGGGACGGCGAAGTTATGGGTAGACAACGTGATGGCACTGATAAAGGTTATCATTTATACAAGCCAGGAGATGTTTTTATAGTAAACGAAAATGGTTGGTTAATGAAAACTGATCAAGTTAGCACTTTACTTAAAAAATATGAGGCAAGTTTAAATGGACATAGTGCAAGCGATTAAAGAGTTTGGATTTCCTGTTGTAGCTACTCTTGGATTAGGTTATTTTATATTTTTTATATGGAAATGGGTAACAGAAGTAGTTGATCCTATAATAGGAGAAACAATGGGTACTTTAATAAAACTTGTTGACCGTGTTCGAATGCTAGATAACGATTTAATTAGGTTAAACACAAAATTAAGTATGGTGTTAGAATATAGAAGTAAATTGAATCCGCAACGCAAAGATGAATTACAAAGATTAGTAGATGAATATAAATCTGCTAATGAAAAATTTAACAGTACAGGAGATAAAGATGATAAAACAGGACGCTAAATGCACTAAATGCGGACATGCTTGTCATTGTAATAAAGAATGTATGGAATGTGCAAATGACGTATGCACAGGATGTACATGTGAAAACTCGGAAGGTATAAGATGAAAGTGACTTGGACAGATCATAAACCTACAGTAGAATGGTTACAAAAGCAATCTATATGGGACGATAAAGATATGATAATTTGCGGATCAGTTTGTTTCGCACTAGGTATTATTGTCGGCCTAATAGCTTCGCTTTAATAGCATCTATATCTGGCCTAGGTGGGTCTACAGGTTTACTAAAAAATGACGGCTCTTTTCTGCCGATTTCTGTGAATCCCATTTTTTGATTTGCTTCTTTTATCCTACGTTTTAGGTTACGCACTCTATCTTCTAAATCTAAAACATATTCTTCAAGTTCTGTATCTTTATTTTTTTTCCAAAACATTATTTTACATAGCCTGTATTTTTACCGAGTAATTTTTTTATAAGCATAGGCATATAAACACCTATTGCTACTATTCCCCAAAATCCAAAAATAAGTATAGTATAAGTTTTCCAATTTTGAAAATCTAAATACACTCCTAATCCAATAAGAATAATCCAAGTCCAATCAGTAAAGCCGTGTATACGTTTTACTTTTTCTCTACCAAATTTGTCATGTAGTTGTTTACGTTTTTTTGCAAACCAAGGACTTATATGCCGCATTATTACGAAGCCTTCGTTTAAAAACATTATTGTGTAACCTATCCAAAAAACTATTGCTATCATTTAGTTGTAGCTATAAAAACGCCATTCCAATCTTTAGGTAGATCTTGCGTCTTCATATACTCACAACGCTCTATCCACATGTTATAATATCCTTCCATTTTATGATCAAAATGATCATGTAACATTTTACATTTTTTTATAGCATCATCAAATTTTTGTGCTTTATAATCTTCATGCATTTGTTCATGCTTTCTCTGTGCGGTTTTCCAAGCTGGCCTTATGTTATCTAAAACAGTCCAAATTCCTATTCCAACACTTTTCCCTTTTACTGCAAGATCATCAACTTTAAGATAAAAGAAATCATTTTTTGTTTGTTCATATGTATTTTCTCCAACAAGTAACAAGCATCCGTATTCTTTACATTTCGATTCTATTCTTGCCGCTGTTGATACTGCATCTCCAAGGACATCGTAGGAGTGTCTTGTTGTACTTCCCATCTCGCCCAAATATCCAAGTCCAGTATTGATACCAGCACCCATACCAATGGGAGGTCTTCCTTGAGAAGTGATTTTATCATTGAATTTCTCCACTGCCTTTAACATATTTAAGCCTGTATGTACTGCACTATAGGCATGATCTGGATCGTCATTTGGTGCATTGTGTACATGCATACTTGCATCACCTATATATTTTATTATCATACCATCTGCATCTAACACAGGTTTAGTAATAGCATCCATATACCCGTTCATTAATTTTGTTAAGCCTCTTACATCATCGCCAAACGATTCGCCTAGTGGTGTAAATCCCCTTAGGTCTGAAAAGCAAATTGATATTTCACGTTTCATACCTTCTTTAATAAGTGCAGGATTTTCTTGTAACATACGCACAACTGTAGGTGAACAATAACCTGCAAATTGTTTTTTAATTGCTTGCTTTTGAAAATATTCACTAACAAACCTGTTAAAAACTGCATGTAAACCTACAAGTATTACTGTTGCCAGCGGCATAGTTATGTCAAGCAAGTACAAATAGTGTGTCCAAGCGTAATAAGCGCCATACACAAGTAAACCACTAAAGGTTATTATCTTTATACCTACTAACCAATAAGGTGCAAATCTTGCAAGTAGCACAAGGGCTATGCCCAAGACTGCTGTTGTCAAGAGTTCTGCTAATAGAGCCCACCACGGACGCTCTATTTGGTCACCATCGATTACGGTTTGTAACGTAACTGCCGCTGGCATGTAATTATATTGTGCACCTTGAGGGGTTGCAATTATGCCTCCAATACCTTCAGCTGTTGAGCCTATAATTACTGTCTTGCCTAATACGAAACTTAAATCATCCGCCGCTACACTTTTAGTTTCAAACTGTTTGTTCCAACGCAACCAAATTTGGCTGTTAGGATCTGTTCTAACTGTAGGATAACCTGGTACTCTTATAGCTTCTACGCCTCCTTGATTAGCCTTTACTTGATAGGATGGAGCACCAGTAGCAACTCGTATAACTTCCACTGCTAAAGTAGGATACGTATCATCTCCGATACGCATTAGAAGAGGCATTCTACGCACTACGCCGTCAATTTCTGGAAAAGTGTTTAACACACCAACACCGTCAGCATTTTCTCCTAGCAATGGTATAGGTCCCAGCATTCCTGGCCATTCTAACAAGAATGGTAAAGGGTCACCTATCTTCGCAACACCACGCGGTATAGGGTTGCGGCTCACTCCGGATGTAGTACCCGTTTGGGCAATTACTACGCCGTTGTTTACAAGTGCTTCGGCTAATGCCATATCTCCACCAAGCCTGTCGGCTTCTGAGAATAGCACAGGCATCACAATGATACCAGC
>MDSZ01080115.1_pt1 | contig 10590 bp, 8 predicted proteins | sample 811201 | NCBI WGS metagenome assembly MDSZ01 (sample SAMN05326647, study PRJNA326480) | marine metagenome | isolation source: seawater | place: Indian Ocean: North | collected 2010
AAGAAAGTTGGACGAGCGTTGGTCCCCCTGGAAATACGTCGTCGACTGGTGTTGACGCCACTGTCGCATCTGATTGCAGGCCTTCGATGACCACGTTCTCTTCTTCCAAATCGGATGGTTTCACCTCATCGAGTTCATCCTCAAGCAATGCCTCGATAGGTGCAGCTTCAGCCCGCCCAATCAGTAGGAATGGGAGAGTAAGGCCCAGAAGTAGAAGGAGTTGAGGAAGAGCAGCAAATGTTCCGTGACCGTTTCCCGTGGCAAGACCTTCGATGATTGCCGTCATTTCAGTCATTCCGGCACTCTCGCCACTAGCGAACACAACACGTCCATCGGGTGTAATGACGAGCATGCCATCTGCTGAACCAATAGGTAATGATTGAGACAGGTCATCACCTCCTTCGTCCAGAAGCAGGGGCCATCGCCCATCTATCCGTTCAGCAAGATCGTTCACTTCGAGTGGACTACGTCCATCACCTGCGATGACTTGAGCAACAGCTACTTGTTCATCATGGAAGGAAATAATCTGGTCAAGGTCATCTATCTGTGCCTGGTCGTTGGGGGACCCTGCTTGCACGATGCCAAGGATCAGTGCCTTCTTCCCCTTGACCAGTTCTGTGAATTCAATCGATGTGTTCTGGCCATGGGCTATCAATTGGAACGATGGAGCATCGGTTGGAATCTCTGGTCGTTCGGAAACATCTGGAATCGACATGATCATCGGCAGGATAAGCACAGCGAGGACTAGGTGAACAATCATCATCTGTGGTGGCCATCCCGAACGAAGAAAGCCGATCAGTGAAAGAACAATTGCGAGGACTGAAACAACTGGGATGAGCACCCATTCAGAAGCTAAGCCTGCTCTGACTTCAGGTATAACTTCGAGATGAGTGATTATGAGGATGCGTTGCTCATCATATGTATCAAGATCGATCTCGATGGCATAGACTCCCTCCTCCAATGGTTTAGAGGACCACCACAACCAGATGGTGCTGTTATCTGCTGCTGGACGGATTCGATGTGGGTCGATCAGTGTTAGGATGTCGGTATTGTCGTCTCTGTTCGTTCCAAAGACCTCATCTTCATCTTCCAAGGGGCCTACAATACGCATCCGCTGCTCGAAAATCTCATGATATGGCCATGGAGATAACATCCGCATTTCGATGCTTGGATGGCCAAGGTCATCGATTGAAACGTCCGTGGTGATGTTGTAATATTCTCCTTCCAAGGTGAGTCCTGCCAGAGCATTTGATCCGCCCCAGTAGAATCTTGCTGGGTTCAGACATTGATGCTGGACGGCAATACTGATGGCCAGAACATCTCCTTCTTCGATGAAGGCGCTTAGATTCGATGCTTCGATTGGGAATTCCATCGGATTGTCCTTGTTCACACCGTTCGAAGGCGGCATGATGACGGTTGGTTCAGTCTGTCCAGACCATATGGTCTGTCCGCTGAGTGTGACGTCTGCGTATACCGTGGTCGGCGTTGAAGTCGTACATGGTGGTGAGCCAAAGGTCAATGACATGTAGAACATCGCTGAGATGTTTCCTGCAAAGGGTGCAGATGCGTTAGCGGGAGGCATCGAAGCACTGATTTCCCATGGAGCTCCGACAGTTGGATTAATCTGTACCTCCCCTGCACCGACAGCAGCTGTCGGTCGCGTTCTGGTAAGTTCTACCTCGTTCTGAGACCCATCCAACCAGAATCCATGTTCGGTTGGAAGAGTTCGCTGAACAGCATGTATGTTCTCGTCAGGAGGGCTCCAAGAGCTGACAGATTGTGCAAACATGCAAAGTGCGAGCGCACCGATAATCAGGGTGACGCGAACGTTCCTCTTTGCTTCCCTTCGGGACAGATCACGATTCATCGATTCACCCACACAAGGGCCATGACAGCACCAATTGTTATTGAAGCCAAGTTGACAGAATTCTTGTCGAGCCAACCTCTATTCTCTAGCAATGCTCCGAGTAGGCTGTCGATCTGACATCCTATCCACCCGATGCCCATGAGCACGAGCCATAGGTTCCTATCTCCAAGAGTTCCAGACTCCAAGAAGGAGAGTAAGGCAGCTATGCCTATGACAATCCCCGAACCGAGTGCAGCAGCAGCTTGACCGGTGAGACTGAATCCTCCATTGACCCCTGCCTCTGTTCTCCTCAGTGTCGTAATCATCCAAACCCGTTTATCGACACAACCCACTTCTGAAGCGAAGGTATCTGCTGCTGCAACTGCGATGGCTGCAGTCAGAGCCGGCCAGAGCATTGTTCGATCGTCTATGAAGAAGGCGAACAGGGCAAGCATCCCCGGTACACCTCCATTGGCGAGGACATTCGGCCATGACCGATGTCCATCATATGATTCTGTGAGTCCCAACTCCGTCTTCTGATCAAACTTGAATCGCGTGACGAAATGACCTGAAATAAGGAATGAGAGCAACAGCAACAGATATGTCCAATGCCCCAATACTCCAACGATGATGCCTAGAATGGCAGCAGCCAGAAGACCAGGAATATCCAGAATCTTCGTAGGGCCTGCGAGAGCAAGGAGGCCTACAACGATGGCGAGGCCAAAGAGGACCTCATTGGAACCGCTCAGAGTAATCTGGACGTCTGCCATGGCTTGCCCTCCACGCTTTCGGCGTGACCGTTCCCTGATAAGACATTGAGGATACTTCGACCGATAGTGAGCACGATTGAGACAAGACAGATAGAGATCAGGAGTGAAGCCATAACATCCACACCTGCTGGTAACAGCAGTGGAACAGAAGCAGAACCATTCCAGAAGGCATGTCCGAGCATTGCCAGAGCGATGCCGTGGGCCATGCTCTTTGGCCACCAGTTCGGTATTTCATCCACATTCAACGGTTCAATCTCCTTGAGCATGAAGGACTGTGCGTTGATCTGCTCTCCCGTGCGCTCATCGAATAGGACCCATTCTGGTGAGTCATTCTCTGTATCCTGAGGGGCTGAGACATCATGGCTGAATCGATTATGTGCGATGCCAAGAGCAGTCATCCCTGTCCATAGGCCATGTCCCGGAATCGAACCAATACCACGGATGAGCGTTGTGAACGAGAAGGTGAGTGGTCCCCCTCCCATCGAGATGAGAACATATTGTAGATTCTCAAGGATGGCGAAGCCCAATCCTACCAGAAAGCCGACGAGGAATGCATGTGTATGCGATCGTAGGCGTTTGCGCTGAGTCCACACAGCGAATCCCTTGAACAATTCCTCTCCAATGGGTGCTGAAATCACTGCGGTCAGCACCTCAAGAATAGTCTCGTTAACTGTGATCAAGCCTGAAATCAGGATCGGAAATCCTGTGTTGATGATGATAGCGGGCAGCGTTGACAGCATTCCCAATACGAGCATCATCGCAACTTCTCGTTGGGCGAGCACGATTCTGAGTCGATGAGTGACAGAACTTACCCAAGCCAGCACTGGAAGGCTGAATCCTGCCAACCAAGCAGGTCCCGCTAAGAGCATTGCCAGTAGGACCGCCATCACCAGAACGCCATCTGAGCTAGAATTTTCGGTCATTCCAAAAGCCCACAGAGCCGCAATGAGAAGACCGGCTATGACCGTCGCTACGAATCCTGCCCATAACGTTCGACCAGCAGGAAGGTCGAGTGGTCGCTCATCTCTGACAAGGTGCTCAGCCATCTTGGAAGGTAGTGGTGTGACAATGAGCGAACCATCTCGGAGTGCATGCACAGTACGGCCGTCTGAATCATGTGTGATCAATCGCATGTGTAGGAGACGTGGCTTCATCATCTGTGCGAACCAGACCATGAAAGGAACTGAGATGACAAGCACGAGTGCACCCTCGACGGGATATCCTTCAATCGACAGTAACGCTACCACGAGCACGAGCTGTTCGATGAAATAGAGCAGAAGGACTGCGCCTAGAGTCCACCTAACCATCGCCCATGGCTTGCCTGGCTGAGCGATTCGGAGCCCAGGAGGGGGTTGGGTGATCAAAGTTGGTGGAACAGTGGCCGAGGTCTGCAGAGGGAGGACAGGGGCTGCAGGAGTGGGAGTAATGGACATCGCCGGTGCTTCGTTCAACAGCAGTCCGTCCACATCGAGGTTCATCATCCCGTCGTGTCGCTGTGAGAATACCTGCTCAGCCCGCCCGTCTGTCGTCATACATCGGTCGTGCGCGAATCATCACTGCAGGTGAGTGTGGCACGGGGTCCTTGTGTGAAAAGGTCATGCCTGTTAATGCATGATTCAAACGGGGCTAAATATGAGCATGAAGAGCCCGGTCTGTGCATCGAGTCAGCCTTCTCCTGACCTTTGTTCTTCTCCTGCCTGCCTTCTCAGGCTGTTTCGGAGATGATGATGGACCCGTAGCGCCTCAAGTGGCCTTCGACACAACAGGACTGGTAGCAGGTACCTTCAGCCCGATCAGTCTGACTTCTCCGACCTCTGCCTCGGTATTCATCCCGTATCTTGTGCGTCAGAATACCAGTGGCTTGGTTCACAACAGTACTGTCCTCGACCTGAGTGCTGGCTCTTCAGTGACTCTCGAGGTTCTTGCTCCCCCTCGAACCACAATGATGGTGCTCTTGGTAGGAGAGTTTGGGCGGACGAATTGGCCGTTGCGCGTTGCTTCTGAATCTTGGGGCACTTGGCTTGCCCGTGGCGCTCCAGATTCCACGGGGTCATCTCTGATTCGTTCAGGATCGGGTTTTGAGACCGTCTTCAACTCCTCTGCAGATTCAGGGGGCCCTGTGTTGGCGTTGCCCATCACCATTCATCGTCCGATGCATTCTGGAACTGCAATCGAGAACGGAGGGCTGCATTCTACAGGCTTCATCCATGGGAAGAAGGTGTATGATCGCTTGACTGTTCTCAGTGATACGAGTCCTGATCCTCTCGATGTGGCCGATGGCGCCTCAGGGTTCCTTGACCGCTGGGCAGGTCAGGGTAACCTTGCGTACGAAGACGCCGCACTATACCTCATTCAGACATTAGGTGATGCTGGCCTGCGCGTTGAATCCCATCGCTACCTATACACTGATGCCCTTGACAACTCGAATCCAGAAGCATACAATATCTGTGCGTACAAGGATGGCGAAGTATTCCCTGATGAATGGCTTGTCTTTGGGGCTCACTTCGACATTGCTCCTCCAGTGAATTTAGGACTGCTTGATCCACATATCACAGGCACGCGTACGTACGGCACTAGGGTAGGCGCCTACGACAACACCGTTGGTACGAGCATGGTCCTCGAGACTGCCATCGCCTTGGCAGATATCCCTACTCGGCGCACACATGTGTTCTGTTTCTGGTCCAGTGAGGAGGGAGGCAAGCGTGGTTCGGACCATTGGACTGACATCTATGTTAAACAAGACAATCCTGGAGTCACCGTTGTCGACTACATCAATCTCGATATGGTTGCCGTGAACTGGCCAGGAGGTGGAGGCGCACCACATGGTGATCCTGCAACCGTGATTGATGATGATGGCTATCCGAAGGATGAGGAGGTCTGGCCGATGCGGGTGTACCTTGGACCCTCCAGCGATCATCGTGTGGTCAACCAACCTGAACTGGCTGGTCTGATGCAATGGATCGGCACCGATGCCTTGGGTATCGAGGAGCAGATCGGTCTTCTGGTTGGCTCCGAGAATCATTCAGCGGAGACGTGGAAGGTCGACTCGTGGCTTGAGTCCGACAGACCTGAGGTCATCATCTACGAGGATACCACTGCTCGCTCGGATCATGCTTCGTTCCAAGATAACCTCAACGCAGCGACCATTGGGTTCGGTGGGCTGGTTGATGGGTATTGGTGCTATCATCAGACATGTGACACCATCGAAGAGATGCTCGAATGGATGGACACGAGCGATACAGACCCTGTGGGAGGTGCACCAGGGGTGCAGAATCTCGTCGATTCGATGGATTACGTCACTTGGTACGCGGTCCTTACATTGCTGCACTGCGATGTCAAGCCGATTCCCAATCAATTATTGTGAATCACGGTTCTTGCAATATTACCAAGCTAGCAACAGCCCGGTTTATTGCAAGTGCCAGTGGAAAGTTCATTTTCAGATGGATCTCGGACTTCAATCACTTCTACCTCGAATGTGAGTGCCTTACCTGCTAATGGATGGTTCATGTCAATGGTGACTTCATCTCCATCGATGGCACTGACCGTGATGGGCATCTGCCCTATCTCGGTGTCTGCAATCAGGGTCGTCCCAACTTCGATGCCTTCTGGGAACTGTGACAGAGGTCCTTTCTGGATTCCCTCTTCATTGCGATCGCCATAGGCTCGCTCGGGTGTCAGGGTGAATGTACGGGTCTCACCTACTGTCGCTCCCATCATCTCTTCTTCGAATCCAGGAATCATCTGTCCATGGCCGACAAGATATGATAGAGGCTCTCTCCCCTTGCTTGAGTCGAACTCAGATCCGTCCTCTGGTAGCGTTCCTGTGTAGTGCACTGTGGCGACGGTGTCCTTCCCAATCGGTCTTGTCATCTCATCCTCTCAGTGAAGCGCTGCGGCTGTCCGTACTTCATTCTGATGGGTCGTTTGGATTTTGTTCTCTCTTTGAGCACAGAATCATCAAGAACTCCCACTTGCCGATGGTCTGGTTCATGGAAAATAATTCGAACAAGAACTACAATGAACAAAGATGGAGCCTCACTAAGTCGATTCGCATACAGCACGACCGTAACTCTGAGCAAGGGACTGTGGCCGAATACCGTATCCGCGAAGCCCAGATGTTACGCAAAACACCTCGATACATTGTTGATCGAGTCGTTCGTCAAACCCTGCGAAACTGGATTGCTGCTGGCAATCGTGCATCGAACTGGTCTCGTAGGGTTGCAGCAGAGGTCGCACGCCGCCTACCTAAACGGGCTGAGCACGAAAGGCATCGATATCAGAAGGATGCCATCAAGAGGTTGTTGCGAGCAATGGATCATCCGATTCTGTCAGGTTTGTTCTCAGGCCGTTGGAACCATGACATGCATCATGGGCCCCGACATGTCACTCATTGGTCAGGAATCAAGGTCCATGGCCCTCCAGATGTGATTGTTCGCATTGGGGGCCTGATTCACTTCATTCGACTTCGTGCTCATGCACCATCGCCCCATCCTGATCAGGTGCAGTGGACTGAGATTGCAGCGATGGCGTTGGGGTTGGAACACCATTTGGTCAACCCTGCTGATGAAGTCATCGTCCTACATCGCATCGCTTGGGTTGGTGGACGGTGGTGTTCTTCGATCCGACGCCTCAGCTCTTACTTGATCCGCGACGTGGCTGACCTCATTCGAGCAGATCTCTTCGAAGAGCACTCACCCATGGGGGCGAGTTCTCAGAGTTCTCGTCGCCGAAGCAGAAGACATGCACCAAGCATGGCGATGAATGAGAGTGCAGTTGTGAAGCCGGGCATATCCATCGAGCCAGCGTAGTCCTCTGCCCATGTATCGTAGAGCTTGAACTCGAACGAAGCGTTCGTGCCATCTGAAGTGGTCATATCGAGAGTATCACCGATGCTGACCAGATTGTCGTCATCCTCGTCATTCCAAGTCAAGGTCCACACCGCTCCATCTTGGTCGGTCCACGTAGCACTTGATTCTAGGTCAGCGAGGCTGAAATTACCTAGAACAGTTTGAGGGAGGTCGTTGCCATCATCATCTGTCTCAAGTGGTGTGAGGATATGCAACTCGATCTGTGCTGTCGGGACCTCGATGATATCATCTGCCTCAGCAATCCATCCTTCGATGGTCGCACCATCACTGCAGTCATCCCACATGCATGGGTCGGACCAGCCGAAGTGGGCATCTGTCGAGCCCTTTGTCCAACCAGCGGTCTCTGAATCGATCAGTTCGATGGAGATGTCGTCTCCCATCAACATCTCGATGGCCATCCTCATTGAACCATTGTCCATCACCATCGATTTCATCACGGGTGGGTTGGATGGTATGACTGTCAGTGTGATGTTCGTCATCCCACCTTCGTCACCCATATCGACTTCTCCGGTGAACGACTGCGTTCCTGATGATTCATCGATTCCGGTGGTCGTCCAGTTCGTGGAGTTCAGCATCTCCGAATCTGGCTCAGCGAATCCTAAATCAGGGTCATCTCCCACCGAGTTTCCTTCGTCATCGCTGCTGCAAGCTGGGTCGAAACTGAAGTTTGATTCAAGAGATTCACAGTAATTCTCGACCTTGCTTGAGCAGGCCTGACTCTGTTCATCGATGTCAAGGTCCCAATCGCATTCTGTCGCAGAACATGGATTGCCTTCCATGTCCTCATCGAATGGGCAATCACTCTCCTCTTCGAGTACGATATCGACTGCAGATTCGTAATCCCAATCATGGTCGAATGCGTAATATCTCTTCGTCTCTCCAGTAGGCGAGCCGTCATCATCCATCTCGCTGATGATGATGTTCACGACCCCTTCTCCCGTTTTGGTGCTGGCACCTTGGATCGTGGTCGTATCTATGCTCATCGTACTGCCCATCACCATCGTGGACATGACCATGCTATTCATCACACGCTGTGATGTAGAATCCTTCATCTCGGTCACGATGATTGTGGTGTCTTCCATTGGTTCGCCCATTCCCATATCGATTGTTCCCGAGATGTTCATGCGCATACCATGCTTGGCCGGTTCTGCTACGTTGCTATCTTCTTCAGATGCCATGAATGCTAGGACCTGATCCGAGGTCATTGGGGTCAGGACTGCAGGAGCACTGGTCCCATTGCCGCTTGTCTCATTGGAGCCACTTGTCTCGTTCGAGGTTTGGTTTCCTGTTTGATTGGTTGCTCCACCACTTCCGTTGCTGCTACTGGACCCAGAGGAATCAGTTTCAGTTCCAGTACAACCAGCAATCGTTGCGCTGACAAGCGCGAGCATCATGAGTAGTGCTATGTTCTTCTGCATGCAGCACGAACTGTAAGGGGGTTCTTGACCATGGCGCTAGTCGTGGCTTCCACCTAGGAAATATTGCCCAATCTCCTCATCCTCAAGAATGTCGGAAGCCAAGCCAGTGTGAACCACCTTGCCTCCTGCGAAGATGTATCCTCGGTCCGATCGTTTCAGTGAGAGACGAGCGTTCTGTTCAACGATGAGGATTGTGATACCCTTCTCCCTCAGGGCGTCGATGCGTCCGATGATCTGTTGTTGGTACAAGGGGGATAAAGCAGCAGTCGGCTCGTCGAGCAACAGGAAGGTTGGATTGCTCATGAGTGCACGCGAAATAGCGAGCATCTGTCGCTGTCCACCTGAGAGTGAAGCGGCCATGTCACTCATTCGAGTCTGAAGGTCGGGAAACATCTCAAGGGCCCGCTCGATTCTTTTCTGAACCTCGGGGCGGGGAAGTCCGATAGCCCCCATCTGTAGGTTCTCACGAACCGAGAGTGATGGAAACACGTTGTCGACCTGAGGTACGTACGAGATTCCTCGTCGTGCAAGTCGGTCGGTCGACCAGCTACTGATATCCTCTCCCATGTGCTCGACTCCGCCTTCTTCTCGAGTCGCCAGTCCGAATACGACCTTCAGGAAGGTCGACTTCCCACAGCCGTTCGGACCGATGATCGTGACGAATTCTCCCTTGTCGACATGTACGTCGATGCCATGCAGGATACGTACACTTCCGTAGCCACCGATGAGCCCGGACACCTCAAGCACGCGTTCGGTCATTCTTGTTCCTCCTCGCTTCCGTCTCCACCAAGGTAGGCTCGTACCACTTCTTCACTCGCTCGAACTTCGTCAGGAGTCCCTTGCATCAGGAGCCCTCCATTGTCCATCACGACGATGCTGTCAACGCCAGCTTGTAGAATGAAATCCATATTGTGCTCGATGATTAGTAGGGTCAGACCTTCGGTTTCGACGAGGTGTCTCAGGTGCTGGAAGATCCGGGCTGCTAAGGGTCCTGCCACACCTGCAACCGGTTCATCGAGTAGAAGCAGTCTTGATTCACCCATCATCGCTCGTCCGATATCGACCAGTTTACTCTGGCCGCCCGAAAGCTCAGCACTGAGGTTGTGAGCCATATGTGTGATCTCGAGGATCTCAAGGACCTCCCATGCTCGCTTCAGGCGTTCCCCCTCCTTCGGCCTGCTCTTCGGGCGGAACAGTGCCATCAGACGGCTTGGTGAGAATTGTTGGCGAGGTGGGAGGAGCAGATTCTCGATTACCGTCATCTCGCGCCACAGCCTTGTATGCTGGAAGGTACGTGTCATTCCGAGTGAATTGATTCGATGCGGTGGCATCTTGGTTGCGTCTGAGCCGAAGATCTCGACCTTTCCAGCCGTCTTGTCAAGCAGGCCACTGATGCAGTTGAAGGTCGTTGATTTGCCACATCCGTTCGGGCCGATCAGGCCGACCATTCGGCCCTCTTCAACGTTGAAGGAAAGTCCATCTACGGCTCGCAGCCCACCGAAATCCTTCACGAGTCCTTCGACTCTCAATGCAGTGGTCATTCCTCTCCACCCCCTGCCTCGCTGCCTTGCTCTGGTCGATACGGAACCTCTGGAATGAGTCCCTTTGGAGTGAAGCGCAGAGCAAGCAGGATGACAAGCCCGACCAATCCGAGTTTCACATAGGCGAGCTCGGCTGTGATTTCACCA
>MDSZ01218319.1_pt1 | contig 10590 bp, 7 predicted proteins | sample 811201 | NCBI WGS metagenome assembly MDSZ01 (sample SAMN05326647, study PRJNA326480) | marine metagenome | isolation source: seawater | place: Indian Ocean: North | collected 2010
CCACGATTTCATTGAATCTTCGGGAATAATGTGCTTGGGATCTTGAACTTCCGATTGTAATCTTTCAATCATTGGGGTGATTGAATAAGGAAGTGTTGATGATCCCGATAAAGGTCCACACGGTTTCTGAGTAGTTGTAAAGTTTCCTGACTGGATAACAGATTCTGCATCCACATCGTGGGGTCCTTTCCCAAAATAACCATTATTCTGAAGTTGAGGGAGTTGACGAATGTATCGTTTATCAGTTAATTCCGAAAAACGAGCCATTGAATCTTTGTCAATTTCACAACCATTATGTCCTGTCCATCCCTTTCCAACACCGGAAATATGAATACCTGGCTGACTTAAACGGATCTGATTTACATTTTTTAAATTACAATCACAACTGTATGTATTATCCAAGTTATATAAACCGGGACCAAAACTTTGAGTTATTTCGCGATTAATAACGGGAACATCCGATTTTAAGGAAGCTTTTACTTCTAATTTAAAATTGTCATCAATTTCATTAGTTCCACACTTCTGGAGTCTTTCTAAAGGAAAATCTACATTTAAAGCACCGTGATATCCACTCTCTACAAAAGTATTTTGTTGAATCTCAGTCATATTTATATATTATGAATATATTTTTTTTCAAGTAAAACCAGGGCCTTTCGCAACTCCGTATTGATTCGCTGCACATTGAACTCCGTTCCCTTCTTTGCATGTCGGTGGAGTCCCATACAACCACCTCGCAAACCCACCCTGATCATTCGGTATAGTTCTTCCAGGGACTGTAAAAAATTGTCGTTGAGAATTATTTTTTCCAAAAATGTCTGTCACATCTTGATATAAATCTTCATTAAAATGAGCTTCTATATTTTTCTGGATCCCTTTATTGTTATAAGATAAACAGGCATCATTCGTATCATTCTTTGTATTGAAATCAACAATCTTGGGATTCATAAAAGGATTTTCTTTTGTGGGTGCCCGACAAGAAGAAGATAATTCTTTCACTAATTCTATATTTTTTTCTTCAATCAATTCTTCACCTGCGGTTTCATCAAGATAAGATTCTTCCATTAAATCTTTTTTAACTTTATCAATTTGAGTGGGCTTATATTTACGACTCATTACATAAGTAATTAATGCTATCACAAAAGGAATATACATATGAGATGCTTTTTTCCTGTCAAATGCTACAATTATTAAAGAATACATTACAGATAATCTCAATAAACTATTGAGTTTCCGGTTAAAATCAAAATCTTTGTGTGGTAATATTTCAAAGATATACTTTTTTTCATAAAGTATAGAGGGTGAATCTGCCCACAAAGGAGTTGTCATATATACTATTATATTTATAAAATAATATTAATTAAAAACTTAGTCAACATCAGGAACATTCTCAACTTGTTTTTGTTGTTGTTTTTGTTGTTGTTGTTGTTGTTGTTGTTGCTTCTTTTGTAATTTCTTTTGAAGTCTTTCTCTTGTTTGACTTGAATTATGAGATGTATCTGAATAATTTGCTGGATTCGGTGGTGGATTCGCCATCATATTTCCCATCATTGATTGTTGAAGACCCATAATTGATTCAAACATAGGATTCCCTTTCATTGTTTCACAAATGTTAGATGCTTCTGAAACTAAATCTTGGGATCCATCTCCACTCATATCGCCCATTTTTGATGAAATACTTTGAAATAGTTTTGACATTGTATTTGGGTTCATAATTGATTCAATACCACCTCCATCTTTCATCATTCCTTCAATATCTAAATCTTCAGTAATTTCTTTTGCGATTCGTCCAATCCCTGTATTTTCAAACATTTTTCCCATATCTTCCATTTCTCCACTCACATCTTCTTCTTTAACAGAGTTTTCTTCAATAGAAGCATTTAATTTTTTCAATAATTTCATTCTTGAAACTGTTTTTTTATCAGTAACTTTTTCCCCTCCTTCTATTTGCTGGATCACATCATTCATTTGTTCTTCAGATTCAGCAGTTATCATCAAAACACAAAATGTTTGTAAATATTTCCATATTGTTTTCTTTGTATTCAAAGAAATATTTGCGTTCCACATCATCTTGAAAGAAATATTTGGAAGTAGAATCGGGTCTGTTTGAAATAAAGAAGAATCTCTATTAGAAATAGGTTCTATATGAGATTTTAAGTTTCTTAAAAATTGTTTCAAAACACCTTGTAAATCATCTGGTTTTTCTAATCGTTCTTTATATTCTGGAAATACTTTACAAATATCTTCTACAAATGAATGATACAATGTTTCTATCTTGTCCATCTTTATAATCACAAAATATTATAATTATCATCTTGTGACGCGAATAAAATATATCTTTTATTTGCGACCGGGACCATTCGCACCAAGTTTTCCTCGTTCTTCCATCATTCTTTCATATTCTGAATCAAACTTTTGAGCTCTTTCATTTTTCTTTGTATATCCATCATTTCCTGATGGTACAGAACTGGGTGTTTCATCTAATAAAGAATATTTTGTTGTTAAAGAAGATTCGTTTCCATCAAGCGAAGAAAAGGATAATCCACACATACCATTTTCACAATATCCTTCTAATTCTTGCTCTTGATTTGGTTGATTTGGTTGATTTGGTTGATTTGGTTGATTTGATTGATTTGGTTGATTTGGTTGATTTGATTGCTGAGGATCTTTTTTCTGACTTAAAAATTCAAATATATCATTCGCCGACCATAATTCATTCCCAACAACCATTGCTGGAACAGCTTTAATTTCTTTGGGAAATGGATGATCATCTATTGTTACAATTTGGATATGACCTTTTAAATCTTGGCGTTGTTGTAAAACCATAATTACTTGGCGACAATACGGACATCGTTTACTAATATATAATTGTGCTTGACTCATTTATTTCTAATCATAAAAAAAGAAATCCAATTTAAACATAAAATATTTAAAAATTGATATTTATTATCAACTTATAGTATAAATAGAAATGATACAAATTGAAACTTTCCCATCTGATAATAAACAATCACTTACTTTTGATATCAAAGGAGATACAGAAACCGGATTACATAAAAGTATTGTTAATGCGATCCGTCGAACTTTATTATCTTCAATTCCATCAGTTGCGTTCCGCACATTAATTGATGATTCTGATATCCGTATTGTTAAAAATACAACTTCTTTACATAATGAGTTTATGCTACATAGAATCTCAATGGTCCCATTATACATTGATCCACAATCTTTCAAAAAACAATACTTGTTTTACTTAAATGTTTCAGAATCTCCTGATTCACCTATAAGAATTGTTACTTGTTCGGATTTTCAAATATATCCTTTGAAACCTGATATTAATCCCGATGATATTACTGATTTACAACTCAATAATTATGATATGGATTCGCCCTTATCCGATGAAGAAAAAAAACAAATCTTTCGTCCATTTACCTTCAAACAAAAAGATTCTTATTGTATTTTAACAGAACTTAAACAATCTGGTTCATCACAAAAACAAGAATTGGAATTATATGGTGTTCCATCTGTTTCATATGCATATGAAGATGCGAGATGGCAATCTGTTTCCAGAGCCAGTTATATGTTTAAAAAAAATGATGAATTATTTCAATCTATATTACAAGAAAAATTAAAGGTTCAAGATATTCCTGAAGAACAACACGAACAATTTAAAAAATCACTTGAAATTAGTGAAGCTGAAAGATATTTTCACAGAGACTCATCTATGGAACCATACTGGTATTCATTTACAATTGATTCTGTCCATCACAGATCTCCGAAAGAATTATTCATCCAAGCTTGTGAAATTATTCAGGAACAATGTTCCATCTTAAAACAAGAATTTAGTAAAATACCTTCCGGACAAGATTCACTCGTTGATTTACAATCTAAACAAGGAAGTGTATATCACATTATGATTGATGGTTATGATGATACACTTGGAAATATAATCCAAACTCATATCGCAAATCAAAAAATCAATGATGAATCTTCTATCAATGTATGTGGATACAAAAAAGTTCATCCCTTAGAAGAAAGAATCAAATTTACCATTTCAATGAATATGAATCATCCAGTTTATCAAATGTCAGAACCTCAAAAAGTGAATGAAATTATTAAAGTGTTTTCCGAAACTTGTGATGAATTAACAAAAACTTACCAAACAATTATTGAATCCGCCAATGAATCTATGTAAATAAATGATTATGTATAAATGCGATTCGCTTTCCATCCATATCATGTAAATATTCTGATACAACTTTCATAGTTGTTTTTTCTCTTGTTTCAAGATATTTTTGATGTAATTCTCTGATAAGAGGTCTTAATGGATATGAAATATCTTGAAATGTTTTTGTTTTGTATACATAATTTGATAAATACCCATTCAATAAATCATCTTTAATCATATGAAACTCATCCCGATAATTACTAAATCGTTCGCTTTCTTCGGGGAAAAATTGTAAAAACTCTTTTAATTTTCCACATTGTCTGAGAGAAATATAATTCATTAATTTGTTGTTATGATTCATTTTTAGTTGAGATACATAAGTATAATTTGGATTAATCCACTTATATCTTTTATCATTTGTTTTGATAGTTAATCCTTTGATAGAAAAATATAAAGAATCTTGATAATTTGATAAATAATCCGAATTAAATGTAATTACATTTTGAATCCCATCAATAACATCTAATTCAACTCTTTCAATTGTATCTCCCATTCTATGTTGTTCTACTAAAAAGATACCATTCTCATTTACAGGTGAAACAATTCTGTTTTGTGTATGAACCAATACAAATGAATAACAACAATCAGTTTGTAATTGTTCTTTCCAATTTGTTTTCGGCGATGATTCTTTGAATAAACTCGCAAATGTTCGTTTTCCATCCCAACGAGTTTTGGCTCCAATAGAGCTTCTCGTTGATATCATCCATTCATTGTTGTGATAAAACATATTAATCATTGTTCCATCTAACAACACATTATATTCCTTAGAATCTACATCGGGTAAATAACACTCATCAATGGTTGATAATTCTACTGATTTCATGGGAGGAACACATAAAACCTTATTTGTTTTTGTTGATACAACTATCCCCCGACAATATTTCATCCAAGGATTCCCTTCATAATCATAAGTTTGATCTTTGAATGTTTTAATTAATGCATAATCTTTGTATCGAATAACTTTTAAATTATGTTTTTTACAAACTTCTAGGTAATCTGTATTATTATTGATAAAATCTTGGAACTCCATCTATAAACTAATATGAATACGATTTATTGTTTTAAATATTATAAAATATTGAATATAATATATATATTTTAAGTAATGGAAGAAGAAAAGGATACGGAACCCGAAGAAGTTATTCTCTTCCACGAAGAAACAGAAGATTCAGATTTTGAAAAAAAAGACTTGAAACCAAGTGAAATCAAAGATGATTCCATGTTTTCTTTAAATTTATCTTTGAAAGATATTTTACTATTATCAATGATTTCTGCAGATGAAACCTCATACGATATTATGGGAGAAGTTTCAGAAATTAATCGCGATGATGAAGTCTTACAAGTTAAAACAGAAACAAATGATATTATTAATTTATTGTATACATCCGAAAATATAATTATACCTCAAACAGAAACTTATGAATTACGAGAGATCTATTTAGTTGAACCTTTCTCCTATGAAGACTTAGATCAACCAGAACTTATGTTAACAAAAGATTTATATTCTGATATTGAATTACTTGTTACGGAACTTGATGCGAAAAAAGTTTATTCTTTGTATGAACAAAGACAAAGTATTGTAACAGAATTAATTTCTTTATTAAATGCTCAGGGAGATGAATCAAAGATTCATAGTATTTATGAAATAGTTGATTCATTTGAGTTAATTATCAGGAACAAACAATCCACATATTCAGACAATCGGGATATATTTCAATTTATCAAAGAAATGATTCACAAGGATGTATTCAACTTACCGAAATGGTTTATTCCCATAACTGATATGAAAAAACGATTATTTATAACTATGGAAGATGACCCAACTTTATACCCGGATATTACTATTGAGAATTTTGAAGATTATTTAGATTCTTATGAAGCATCAACTGATATAGATAAAGTTCCCAATTATAAACAAATGATTCATAATATTCAACCTTTCAATCCGTATCAACCCAATTCTATGACTAGTAGTATTCATTATTCCGGAAAATATATTAGAAATTGTAATGATAAAAGTCCCTGTAATGGAATCCGTGGAAGTTATTATCCTGATATCGTTCAAACAAAACAAGAGTTTTCTATACCTGTAATTGAAAAAAAATCAACTGAATTTGAAGTCGTTTCAGAAAAAGAACAAATTGATATTGACGGATTTTATAGTCTCCCTGTTTCTTTATTTAGTCATACGATTTCACCTAAATCATTCTCTTTATATGAATATCATTTACTAGGAGAACTTCAATCATCAAGTGAAAGATTCACAACTCGGTTTAAACAAGAACCAATTGTTCCGAACTTAATTGGGAAAGATACGACAAATATAAATACACCCAAATCAACCGAAATTCATAGTTATTTACTCAATCAAAAAACCTCATCAAAAGAATTAGGTAATATCTTACAATCAAATCTACCAACCATTTCTGAAATCATTAATGAATATCCTCCTGAATTACTCAATCAAATATATAGTCATAAAGATTTCTCTCTACTATTTTCCAATTACCAACTAACAATGAATCATTTGAGTCCTGAAAAACGTCTTGATATGAAACAAACCATAAAACAAAATATTCAACAATATATTCGCGATTATAATAAAAGTGTTTCAAGAAAAGTTATCAAACAATTGAAGAAAAAAGTAAATGTTTTATCTGAATCGGAAAAAATCAAATTATCTAAACAATATATAAATTCATTATCAACTATTCCTTTGAGAAATCAATATACCAAAAAGATAATTACTCGGTTTTCAAGGAAAGCAACCAATGATGAAGATTCTAATTATTTGTATGAAAAACATAGTCAAGAAAAGTTATTTTGTAATCATTATTTGTATAGCTGTGAAAGTCATAAAGATCCAGAATTATTCAAAACAATGAAATCATTATTTGGTTCACCACCCACAGATGGTATTGTTTCATGTCAAATATGCGGCGAATACTTGTGTCACGAGGAGTTTTCTACCTTTCAAGGATACGATGATGGAGCTACTACCTTAGAAGTTGAAAAACAAGATGACTCTATTGATGTATTCACAGAAGACCAACAAGAAATTATAAATACTATCAAAAAAATCAATTCTTTTTTATCAGTTGAACTAAATCTCTATGATATGAAACAAATTGTAAATTATCTTCAATTAATCACTCATAACGAATATATTAATTCACGATACAAAACACTTGATGCTTTCAAAAGACATCCCAAATATCAGGAAATTGTATCTGCATTTCCAATTATTCCAAAAGCTTCCACATCTCAAGAAAAGAAACAAAATAAAAAAAATAATCAACAAAAACTACAATCATTAAAACAATTTAAATCATATTTAGAAACCTGTAATCACTTTTTACTGATAACTTGTATATCACTCTTATTTTTACAAATATCTATTCCACCTTATATCAGTAGTGTCAAACAACAATTACGATTATTACAACCATTTACAAATAAAGATACTTGGTCATCTATTACAGATTCTTTGAATCAGTTGATATCAATCCAAACAATTGATCGTTTGTTTATTCAGATAGAAAACTATTCAACCAGCACAAAAGACCCATACTGGAAACAATTATCTGAATTTATAACTGAATCTGAATCGTATTCAGAACTTCCTTCATTCAAAGAACAATTTTCAGAAACACTTTCTTTTGTTATGAAAAATGAAAAGTTTAAACAATCATTCAAACTTTATTTTGAATATGAACAAACATCTATTAGAAATATTTTTATTAAAGAAGCGTGGGCTTCTTACAAACCACAGAAAGATAATTATATCGTTGAATCAATGAATCAACTTATTCAACAAGAATTAACAGATACACCCATCCAAGAATCTCTTTTGAAACAAAAAGGGAGTTTTTCTTATGAAAATATTTCCTCTATTATTCCTCTTCAAGTTTCTTTTGAAACTCCCCGACATCAGCGATTGAATATTCCATATTCTTCTATTATGAGAAATGAATCTTATCAACGATTGTTTAATTATTCAATTCATCTACACGGGAAAACTCAGGGAGCAATGTATCCAATCAATCTTCATATTCAACAATTTTTGAATACAACCGATTATCAAGGAGAATTAAGAACTTTATTTGAATCTTATGGATGGAACTCAGATACAAAACAAATGAACTCAATCAATTATTCAGACCTACGAAACTTAATTATCCAAGATACTATTAATATTTTCAAAACAAAAGATTCATCCAATGTTAATACATTAGATACATTTGTTCATATAGGTTTCAATAACTGGAATGGGATGTTATTGAATGGTAATCCAAAACGAACCTATACCTATCAAGAACCAGTAATATTCCCATCATCAGATATTCAAAGTTTATTAGAAGAATCTCCTCAGTTAATTGAATCTTTATTCAAAAACTTTTGTTTTGATGAAGATAATGATATTCAATATAGATATTCAAATGATGATTTTATTACGAACCTTGTCGCAGATCCTATGATTGATCGTGAAGCTGTTTGTCACGCAACCATAGATATGAATCAAGAATCATTTGAAAAAATATTAGATTTCAAACGACAATCCAAAAAACATCCTTACCAAGTAATCCCTGATGTGGATGTTTCTCAAATCTTAGATAAACGGATCTCTCACTTTATCCAACACAATGAATTATTACTTGAAAATGCGAGTGATATCTTCCCAGTGTATCAACGAATGTTACAAATATCAGAAATCTCCTTAGAAGAAAAAAATAAAGAATGGGATATTATCATTAGCAGTTTGATTTCTTTGAATGAATCAATGAAAAAAAATATTCAACAATTCTTTTTGGATCATCAATCCATTCTTCGAAAACAACAAATACAACGATATAATTCATTATTTGGAAGAAGTTTAGATTCACTTGAAATTATGTTATCAAAACTTCTTGATAAAGATAGAAATATCCAGAACTCAATTCATATGATACATAGAATCTTGGGTCGTTTAAGTCATGATCGCGATAAACGAGGAACTATTTTACACAATAATATTCCTAAACAATGGAAATTAAGTGAAACAAATATATCTTATTTCAAAGAATTTTTATCTATGAATGAGTTTTTACTTCATAATGATTTATTTCTAAAAATTAAAGATCCCTCAGGATTTAATTATTATCAAACAGACCCATTTTATAAAAATTGTTTCAAACAAGTATTAGATACATTCAAAAAAAATACAAGATCTGGAAACTATGATGGGATATGATAAATCACCATTTGATGATGATTATTCTCGTATTTTCCAAGAATCTATATTTTTAACCACATTCACAAATATTCTTGATTATATTGATAATCTACGAGATAAAGATACTATGAGACAAGGAGACGGGGGTGGAGAAATGTTTGTTTCTCTTCAGCAAAGAGATGAACAAAATCAAACCCGTTGTATTGAAGTATTAACACAATTTTCATTTGATATATTAGTTCATATCATTGAAGAATACATTGATCCTAATTGGATTTACCAAGATACTTTAAGTATTTCTACCAGAATTGGAAAACAAAAAGAACGAGAAAAACAAACCTTGATCGAGGGTTTGGAATCTAAAACTGATGAACAACGATTAGCTTCAGGATTCCTTCAAAATTATGGAATCATTGAAGGAGCTTATAAAGGTTCTGAAAAAGGAAATCTTGAATATATTGAGAGTCAAACATTTGAACAACAAATGCAACAAGAAACAAAAGAAGAAGCTGACAAACTTTTAGATGAAGGTTATTCACAAGTTGACCAAGATAGAGAAGATGAAGGATTAGATGACAATGACGATGATGGGGATTATCACGAAAATTAAATTATCTATTGGATTATATGAATATCTACTCAAAGATACACACAGAAATCAATGATTATTTTGTATCTCCTCGTGTAAACATTGACAATACTAAACGAGATTTATTTATGAAATTATCTCTTTTATTCTTTTTCTTATTAATGATTTTTAAATATTAATGGTTTTAAAATAATAAAATAATTCTCTTTTATATATGGAACTGACTATTATACTCATAGTTTTATTTATCAGTTTTGTAATCTATAATACATCACCGATTCTGAAAGAACCATTTCAACCGGATGAAAGACAATACATTTTTTGTAATAAAAAAAAACCTCTTTATCATATTAAGATAAATTCTATTAAAGAACCATCAAAAGAAAAAGGAGTATTTACAACATTAATTAATAGAAATGAAAATTATGTACCTCTAACAAAAGTCCCTCTTTGTAGTGATCAAGATTCATTGAATCAGACGCATGATTACTTTCCCGATGTCAAAGTTATTAATTACAAAGATAATAAATATGAATCGCCCGTGGATCCTTTTGATCCTTATTC
>MDSZ01113718.1_pt1 | contig 10589 bp, 8 predicted proteins | sample 811201 | NCBI WGS metagenome assembly MDSZ01 (sample SAMN05326647, study PRJNA326480) | marine metagenome | isolation source: seawater | place: Indian Ocean: North | collected 2010
ATTTGATTTAAAATCTAAAGCATATGTGAATTTTCTTTTTACTTCATATCCAACAGCTGTTCCTTTATCAGGTCCACCATATTCTCTTACTCTTAATATAGAACTTGGAATACCATAACAATTTAACAATCCTTTAATAGCTCTTTTTGTTCCTTTTGTTTTCATAAAGAAAGGTAAGTTAGCAAGTATTCGTTTCCACACTTCTTCCGTTACCGTTTCTTGTGGTGATTCGTATAAAGCTCCACCATCTATATCTTTCCCTAATAGATATTCAGGTAAGATTATTAAATCATTACCATTGATAACTTCAAATCCCATACTTTTAGCAACTTCTTGTACAATATCTTTTGATATACCCTCACTAACTTTACTCACTCTTTCATTTACATCTGTAAAGTGTTTTAAGTAAGTCCAAGTTTCATCAAATTGATGACCTATCATATCCATAAAATCTACAAATACTTTATTTTGTGTATCATTAGTAATATGTGTTGGTAAATTATTCACTAATCTATCACGATTACCTCTATCATAATCTTCCGCATAATTAATCCAAGTATTATACCAAGAAATACCCTCAGAACTTGTAACAGCGTTTAATGTATATGGTGATGTTGAGTTTGATTTTGGCCAAGATGAATCATAAAACTCACCTACTGAACTTGAAGCGTAACTTGATGAAACGGTATATAAGAAATTTTCATAAGGGTCAAATGAATTTATAATTCTTCTTTTATTTAAATCAAATTCACTCTTAGTATCCGATGAACCTGTTACATCATTAATCGCTGAACTTGAACTTGTATAAAATTCTATTAATTCAAGTTTCTTTTTAAAGTTTTTTAAACGAAGTTTAGCTGAACTAAAATTAACAAAGTTACTAAATCCATAATCAGTAACATCAACACCAAATTTATCTGTTCTTTTTTGATAATCTACATTTACTTGTACATCTAATAAACTACTTGAGAAAACTGAGTTTGTAATACTTTCTTTTGTGCTATCATCCGTACCGATTAAATCCGTTCTGTTTTTAAAATTAGTACCTCTAAAGGTAATTGGATTATCCATAGATTCTACATTAGGAACTCTAAGAAATAACTCATCTCTATCATCATCAATAAATGGAATTAATCTAATTACATCTGAATATGGTTCCATTTTTTCTTCTGCAAAATAAACCAAATCACCTTTTTCTAATGAATCTGGTAATGGTTCATATAATTTAAAATATCTAGCAGTTTGGTCTGAAAGAGGTCGTAAATCCACATCATCTGTATCAATTACATCTGGTGAATCCAATACACTTAAACATAAATGTAATCCCTCATTACTAACCATATAAGTGTTTAATCTACCTATTTTAGCTTTTCTGAAGTTTACATACCAATCAGAAAATCTTTTTCTTGAATTATCTTCTCCACTATGTCCAGCATCATCAGCACCATCTTCATATGAAGTATCTACACGAACTCTATTGTAATCCAATACCTCTGTAATTTTAGCGTGATAATCTATTGGTACAGGTGTTGGTGATTTAGGTAATTTTTTTATTTCCTCATCAGGAAATGGTCTTGGAAAACTTGGGTCTGGTGGAAAGTCATCTATTATATCATCTTTTTCTGATATATCATCAATAAATTCTCTTGTTACAGGTTCTAATTGTTCTTCTACAATAATTTCATTTGGTGTAAATGCTGATACACCTGAACCTACAGTTAATCCAAGTCCCTCTTCTGATGCCAAATCAGCTTGACTTTCAAATCCATCTTCACCAAATCCACCACCTGTTAAACCACCACCAGGTATTGGTCCAGCAGGTCGTAACATCTTAAATCTATTTCTTGATTCAAAAAATCTTTCACTCCAATGTTTAGTATCATCGGATTTCCATTTATTCATTGTAGCACAAACAACATTATTAGCGTATATTGTGTGATGTTTATCTAATAATAAATTCCAAACTGATAATGGTTCTGATAAAAATTCTTCACCAATTTCATTAGCCATAAACCATTTACCTTTATGATAAATTGGATGATGGTCTGTTGTGATAAGTTTACCAAATCTTACTAATTTATCTCCGTAAGGTTTATTATCTTTTAATACTTTTAATACTTTTGCGTACCCTTGTTGAGTTTTAACTTTCATACCTGGTTTCATTAAACGAATAGGTATAGTACGATTGTTACTTAATTTTATTTTTGTATCACCAACAAAACAAACACTACCATATGTATCACTTCTATTATACTCTTCATACGCTTCTTGTTCTTCTGCCGAACTTAAAGCAGTGTATCTATTTTGTCTTATTAATTCTTTAGGTTTAAATAAAGATTTTATAGGGTCTTTGTAACCTATAATATCTAAAAATGGTTTAATAGGTTGTGGTTTATTATCTTCATCTGTTGGTAAGTCTGGTGTAGGTATTGGTTCCTTTGTTTCAGGTTCCACTTTTAAATATTCATACATACCACGAATAACTATTTGTCCACCCACCATAGAATCTGTAAATCCTCTTTCTTTAGTAGCTGGTTCAAATATTAAAACATTTGGGTCATTTTTATCAAACCTTATTTCGCCATCCGTTGGATTAATTTTTTTAGGTGTATAAACTATATCTTTATTTATAGCGGCGAAATCTCTTCTATATTTTAAATTACTAATATCTTGAACATCAACTTTTATTTCATCTCTATTAGGTGATATTTCTTTTATAACATATTTTAATTCTTTAACTTCTAATTCATCTTGTAATCTAGCTTTACCACCCTTTACGGTATAATATTTAGGTCTACCATTTACAACTCGTGTTTGTACTTTACCAACATTAATGAATCCTTTTTGATTTATAAAAACTGTATCTTCATTACCAGCCATATATCTGAAAAACAAATATTGAAATTTAAATTCACCTTCACGATAACCTAACTCCCTAATGTGAGAACCTACATCAATATCTATTGTGGTATCAGTAGTGAATACAACATCTGCTGGACGAAGAACTATTTCATTTATTTTCTCATCATTTAAATTGTAAATAAGTAGTTTTAAATAATCACGAGAATCTCTACCCCAACCAGTATAAACTGATTTAGGATGTTCTAATTGAACTTTATCTTTTTCTTTTAATCCGTAATTTAACATTGATTATCTTAATCCAAATATTTTTGAAAGTTGTCTTCTCATTTTTCCACCTAACTTTTTCAAGTTACTTAATAAGTTCTTTTGAGCGTTTTGTTTTTTAATTTCTGATGAATTCGCTACAGACTCTGTTGTTGATGTTGATTCACCACCATTACCTATGATTCCTCTTAATTGAGCATTTAGTTCTCTATATGTATCAAGTTCAGTTTGTAGTTCAGGGTCCGTTTCAGCTGTTAGTTCTACAGGTTCTGGTTCTTTTGGAAATATATCATTAAATTGTATATCATTACCAAAAAATTTAAGAACTCTATCTTCTGTTCCAACTTTTTGATTAATTAATAATCTTACATTCGAATATGGTTCTTTTATAGAATCTACTTCATTATCTGGATTTTCGTATGATAATAATACTCCCTCTTCATCTCTTAAATGTGGTGATGCATCAAGAGTAGAACCAGAGATTTGCATTCTTTTATATTCTTTTTCAGCTAATCTTAATTGTTCTTCTCTATTTGCTTCAAATATGTTTCTATATGTTTCATATTTAAAAGCCTCTTTAGAATTTAGTTTATAAGGCATTTATTATCTCACTATTTTGAATTGAAAATCATCATCATATATCATTGAAGTTTCATCAGCTCCACTACCACTAACTACTTTAATTTCAAATCTATAAAATCTTTCAGGTTGAAACCCATCCATCCATAAGTTAAAGTAATTACCTGTGGAATCACAACTTACAATAGAACCTGTACTGAAAGGTATTATCACATCTTCTGTTTCAGCATCCTTTACAGAATAATATGTACCTTGTCCTAAACTTCTACTACCACTTGGTAAGTATTTGACTGTTAGGGCTGCTGGTGTTGTATCAAAGCCTCTTGTTGGATACAACTCTCTACCAACAAATCTAAATTTTACTTTTGATTTTTGTTTATATTCTGGTTTTAAATTTTTAAAATAAATTTTTAATCTATCTAAATCATCTGCACTTAAGGCACTTAAACTTCCTGTTGAGAAAGAACTATCGTCCCATTCAACTTCTAATTTTGGTGGAAAGATTGTATGTGTTTCTCTTGAGAAAAATTGTAAATTTCCAAGTTGGTCTTCATTACCCTCAGCAGAACCAGTCGCTGTTGTTGGGTCATAGATACTAAATCTACTTGATGATGTGTGTAAATTTTCTCTTTTAATAATGAAGCCATAGTTTGGATAGGTTGAACCACTATAGATATGGTTCTTTACCAAATCAGTAATATCCATTCTTATATCTTCAGTTTCATAAACTAAACTGTATGATGAACTAACTTCATATTCTGCACCTAAACTTGATGTGTACCAAGTTCCACCTTGTGTTGTACTATCACCAACCCAAGCAGTTTTTGTTGTATCATTATCACGATACTTCCAACTTGCTCCATCACTAATGGTAGGGTCTGAATCTAATCTACCCGTACCACCACTCCAACTTCCACTAACAATATAAGCGAATAAAGTTTGTTCTACTGCCAATTCTTCTGATTTAGCATCATATAAATTTAAATAATACTTTGCATCACTTGGTATAATACCACTTTGTATTGATGATGAAATATAAGTATAATCAAACTTCATTAATATTCTTGAAACATTTACTGTCGTACCTGTTGAATTTACAATTTTATTAACTTCAAGTATTTCATCTAAACCTGTGTTTCTTGATGAAGTTACACTACCCTCATAAATTGTTGTATCGGTTATTGGATATTCAAAATAATGCATTAAATGTCTCCTATTACTCTACCCTCAATATCTGTATTCGGGTATTTAAGTTCGAATATACTTGGGTCTAATGATGGATAAATAACACCATCTTTTGTAGCTGATGTTATATCATAAACATGTCCACTATATCCATCTGCGGTTTTATATTTGTTTTCTATAACCACAATATTTTTGTTAGGATTATCTTCTTCAGGTGGAACTACACTTGCCACACCATCCACTAATGAGATTTGATAAGCAATATCACTTAATACAATCGGTTGATTAATTTGCCAATTATCAATAGTGAAATGTTTCTTTACAGCTTCTACACATTTCAACAATACTTCATTTTTATTATATCCTCTTTGTGTAACAATTGAAAATCTACAAGATACATTAACAATATATCCATCTTTTAAATTTATAGCATCAGTAAGCATTCTGTATTGTGAAAGATAAACTTTCAGATTTTGTTTAACTGCTTCATTCAAAGTTACTAATTGTTTGTTTGAATTATATCCTAATAAATACATATTCAATGCTAATGGATTAGGAACAATTTGAGTTCCTTTATTAAGACTGATTTTATTATTTTTTATAATTGTTTTTGTATTTAATTCTAATTGTTCATCTTGAACAATGTAAGCTTTTGCAACTGCACCATATTTTTGTGGTAATGAATATATTCTTGTAACATAATCTTCTCGTGTAACTGCTCTATTCTGAGAATTAAAATACGCTAATGCATTTTGTCTAACTTGTTCTGGTGTTTCACCTTCAGAACCACCTGTTGCAGGTTCAGGATTTGTGATACTTAAACCTTGTTTTGTGTTCTGAACTTCAGTAGCATCTAATCCCTCTTCATTTAAAGTAAGAGTTAAATTATCAGCACTTGAAATTTCTCCACTAACAACATTATCTTTAATATCACCACCATAAGTATAAGTTACAGTCAATGAAATATTACTTGGAGCTTGTCCAAAAGCTTTTGTCTTTAAGAAATTACTTGGGTCAAAGGAATCATCAAGTTTAGATAAACCTGTACCAAGTGAACTACCAACATTATCTGGATTAGGTATAATCTCTTCATCAGCATTTGAACTAATACCTGCTCCAAATCTTAATTCTGTTTTTCCATCACTACGAGCGTATGTAGTGAAACGATTTGATGTTTTTAATAATTTTAACATAAATGGTGCTGAACTTAATTGTGCAGATACATCAGGTGTGTTAGTAGAGTTATTCTCTACATCAACAAATACAGTATCTTGTGCCAAGAAAGGAACTTCATACCAAGTGTTTCCATCATCATCAACTACTGATACAATTTCAATAACATTTTGTTTATTTAAAAGTACTTTATCAAATTTTACAGCACTACCAAATACAAATGTTTCTGTATTTCTTTTACCACTTTCAACGATACCTTTTTTTGTTAATTTAAAATGTGATGGTGTATCACCAGAATATCTATTAATTCTATCTACTCGAGCATCAAAAGCTGTTTTGGATTTAAAATTAATATCATCTTTTAATCTAAATGTTCTACCACTTCTACTTGAAAACATACTACCAGCATTTACCCTAAGTGCATAATTAGTATCTGGTACATATGTATCACCCTCTATTACAGCTGGAACTTCTATACTGAAATCACAAACTGCACTCGCAGGTGAACTAAGTTTTGGTTTATATCCAAATGATTGTGCAATCTTAAAAATGTTTTTCTTTTCTTCTGCAGAGTGTAATAAAGTTTCACGATATTGATTATCAACATAGTATGATAATACATCACCAACATACGCAGCCATTTCAATCATCATCATACCTGGTGATGATTCATTAAAATCATTATACGCTGTTGGATAGTATGATTTAGCAAACTCAATAAGGTTCTGTCTTATTGAACTAAAATCTCTACCAAGATACTTTACTTTCTTTTTCTCTTTTTTTATATTTGTTCCGTATTCTACATCTATTGGCATTATCCTACTCCATTAAATTCAAATGTGATTGTATCAATTGCTTCTTCATCATTTACATTCACAGAAAATGTTAGTTCAACTATTACTTGATTTAAATCTGGTTCAAAAGATGTAAACACAGCTTCTACTGTAACATATGGTAACCAGAAATCAACAGCTTCTCTAATCGCTTGTTCTACTCTATCTGGTATATCTTGTGAACCATCTATTTGTTCAAATAATATTATAAATAAATCCGTACCAAAATTTGGCTGAGCAATCCTTTCACCTTTTTTTGTAAGTAGAAGATTTTTTATATTACTTCTAGCTTGTTCAAGAAGTGTAGAAGCTCTATGAAAGAACCCAACACTACCACCTTTATACTCAAGTGGTAAAGTTAATCCAAAAAATGCATCACTATCTTCATTGATAGTTCTTACAGATGGATTATTTGTTGTGGTTACATTTTCAGCCATTATTTTTTACTCTTGAATTTATCGTGTTTCATTAAATCACTATAATCTCTTGTTAAAGCATTTACTAATGATTTAGGCACATCATCTACAGTTACATTCTTTTCTCTTAATGTTTGTGCGGCTATCATATTTCGTTGTGTTTCTTTATCACCACCAGCTCTCATTGAATCACCATATCCTAATAATTCGGTAGCTCTTGAAGAATCAAATGCTCCACCGCCCATTGTTGGATATTCATCAAACTCTGAATCACCTTTACTTAAACCTACTGTTTCATTTAGAACTTTATTCAACTCTAAATTATCTGTATATTGAACTTGTTCTTTTTTCTGAATTGGTTTTGTAACTTTCTTGGGTTTTGGTGCAAGAGATTTTAGAGACGATTTATTCTCCTTAATAAATAGTTTCTTAACCTCTTTTTGTACTTCTCTTCTCACAACTTCTTGTATTATTTTTACAAGGTCTTTTTTAGTCATTATTCACTCCTATGATTTTGTTCCTTTTTCAGTAAAGTGTGCTTCACTTTTAGTTTTCGGTATTAACTTTCCTAACTCACCAGCCGCAGATGTGGATTCTTGGAATGGTGATTGTCCAGCTGGACCAACCACAACAGGTATATTTGATGGTACAGTTTGTACTAAACCAGCACTTAATACCTGATTAATTGCATTTAACGCTTTATGTATTTCCGTTAAAGCATCTGCATTTTTATTTCCTAACACCAATGGTTCATTAGCACTTGTTGAACCTATTTGTGTTTTTCTATCCTCAATCACAACATTATTTACTGAACTAATTGCTATGTTATTATTACTACTTAAATAAATATCACCTTTTTGTTTTGTATTTAAAATAATTCTATTCGCACCCATATAAATTTGTGGTTCACTAAAAGAATCTAATTCAGTAACTACTTTTGATTCTTTACCTGGTGTAAATTTTAATTTTTCTTCTTCACTTAATTTGTGATTCACAACATAAATACTCGCACCATCATTATCTGGACTCTCTAATTTAAAATCATCATTTTCTTTGAACTCGTGTCCAACACTTAAAAGAATATTTGAGTTCTTTTTCTTATCACTACCAATTCTAATACCTTGCCCATATCTACCATTAAAAATTGTATCACCTTCAAAAGGTAGTAAAGGTTTATATGGTGTTAAATCATTAGAATAATATCCAGTCTTTTTTCCTGAACTATCTTGTGCTGTAGTGTATCCTTTTTTAGATACTAAACTATTTTTATTTAATCCACCACTTATTCCGTGTTTAGTATTTTGATGAGTATTTCCAAAAAGATTTGTTGGTGAAAAATAAAATCTTTGTCCAAATAATTCTATACCAGCACATATTTCGCCAACCAAAGGATACTGATTGTTATTCATATTTAGTGGTCTAAAGTTTTTACATCTATCTATGTTAGCTTCAAATTCTGAAATAAGATATCTACCCTTTACCGAACCTAACATATCATAATCAGGTTTTCCATCTTTTTTTGGAAAGGATGGTTTTTCAGGGTCTATATTAACTTCTAATACTTCGAACGCTTCTATTTCAAAAAACTCTGCAGCTACTCTATCTCTTACTTGTCGAATTGCCTTAAATACAGAATCCAAACTTTGAAGTTTGTTATCCCTACCTCTACTTGTTGCAAGTGAAGATAGCTGTTCCTTTGTATATGACATTAATTTACCTTTGCTGAAATGTTATCACTATGGTCTTGTAACTCATTAACCGTATCGGTTATGTTTTGCATTAATTGTTCTTTTTCTTTTTCTGTTAATCCGAATTCACCTTCGCTATCACCTTGTTTACTCGCTTGTGCTAATCTCTGTACAATAGTAGCCAACTTAACTAATTGTTCATCATTCTTTACATTTATTTCTAAGTATTCTTTTAACATAGGAATAATTTGCACAGCGGTATCACCATCTTTAATAAATCCAACTACTTCTTTCATCAGTACTTCTAATTGTTCTTTGTTTCGTTTGGAATTATCATAGATGTCTTTGAACACATCTGATAAGGTTTTACCCTCGAATATTTCGAAATCTATCGCCATAATTTTACCTGTAATTAATCAATAATAAATATAAGATTGTTAAAAAATTCAGGTATATAAATATATACTAAACATAAAAATTCAATATATATCATAGTTATTATACGAGTCGGTGAAAATCCGGCCATAATACAAATAAACGGGAGAAAGACCATATGAAGGAAATCATAACACTCGTCAAAGGATATGTAGATGACTTAGCTCATCTTCTTTTATCTTTTGTAGCCATAGGTGCGATTTCTGAAGTTATCTTTGGAAGTGGTATCTTCGGCGTTAATGTTATTGGTAATCTAACATCTATAATCAACACATTCGGCGAATCTGGATTTGCTGGATTAGTCGCTTTGTTGGTGTTAGTGGGTTTATTCCGTAAATAGTACTAATCGGATAAAAATAGAAAAGGGGAAGTCGTAATTGATTTCCCCTTTTTTGTTGAAGCCCATAGGGGAATCGAACCCCTCTTTTCAGGATGAAAACCTGATGTCCTAACCGATAGACGAATGGGCCATTTTTTAGAACCAACTACCAGTAAATTTGGTATCTACTGAACCAGTAGCCAAAAATCTTTTATGTAATTGATTGTGATGTTTCTTCATCACATTGATAACACGAGTAATGTGTTGTGTGTTGGAACCTGTCATCTCACGAATCAAGATGTATAATGCCTTCTTGTTAAAGTTCTCGATATTATGTCTCATATCAATCAACTCAATAACTGCATTTGCAACATCTAAATCTTTCTTTCGTTTAAAGACTGTGGTTAAATTATTTTTCCAATATTCCGCAAGAGTTTCTAAATACTCTACTTGAACACTATTAAATTCTGTATTTCTCATTTCAGTAATTGGGTCTCGTTTGTAATCCGTAACTTCTTCACCATCGTGTTGTTTCATTCGTTTGTAGTTATTGTTGTTATGTAGAATCAAATAGTTCTTAGCAACAATACTAAAGTAAGAGAATGCCTTACCTTTACCCTCAGTAAACTTATGCATGTTCATATACAAGAAACTTACAACCTCGTGTTTCACATCTTCACTTGGAACATCAAAGTAATAAAACTTAAATGTGTGAATAATGTTTTCTGCCAACTTTTCAAATGGTGTACGAATATGTTCATTATAAATTCGTTCTCTCATATGAGCTCGTTTTTCTTTATTATGACGAATAACCGCTTGTTCTGTTGAATCGGTA
>MDSZ01171664.1_pt1 | contig 10589 bp, 11 predicted proteins | sample 811201 | NCBI WGS metagenome assembly MDSZ01 (sample SAMN05326647, study PRJNA326480) | marine metagenome | isolation source: seawater | place: Indian Ocean: North | collected 2010
AAAAATAAAGTTGAACAAATTTGTAAGATCATTAAAGATTTTAACCCCTCAATAATAATATTGCTTGATTGCTGCCAATCAATTGGACAGGTAGATATTGATGTAAAAAAAATAGATTGTGATGTTATTATAGGTTCAGGAAGAAAATATTTGTGCGGACCTAGAGGGACAGGTTTTATGTATATAAAGAAATATCTGAAAAAAAAAATAGATCCTATTTTTGAAGATATGACTACAACTTTTATTGATGGAAAAAAAATTATGGCAATTGAAAATTCACGAATTTTTGAAAATTTCGAACAACCGATAGCACTCAAAATCGGGCTTTCAATGGCTGTTGAGCAAATTCTGAAATTTGGTGTAAAAAAAATTGAAAAAAAAATCTTATCATTAAGTCTTTATCTTAGAAATGGACTGAAAAAATTTAAACAAATAATTTTTCTTGAGTGTTTAAATAATTTATCAGGTATAAATACCTTTTATATAAAAAATATTAAAACAGAATATATATTTAATATTCTTAGAAAAAATTCAATTTCGACGCAAATAAGTAACCAATCCGTTTCTTACTTATATTTCAAAAAAAATAAAATACATGAAGTAATAAGAGTTTCATTACATTATTATAACACAAAAAAAGAGATAGATTTTTTTATTAAAAAAATTAAGAATTTATTGATATAATCTAAAATACTATATTAGATAAATATTATTATGAAAATTCAAGAAATCATTAGATATATTCAAATAACTGCCGTATCAATAATCTTTCTTGGAAGTTTTATAGGATTTTTAGTGGAAGTTTCTAAAATGATTAATCAGTTGGAAATAAATCTTGCAGATTTATTATTACTCTTTATTTATGTTGAAGTTATGGGTATGACACGGGTTTATTTGTTAAGTGAAGAAATAAGAATAACTTATCCATTAATTATTTCGATTACCGCAATATCTAGGCTTATTATTCTTCAAAAGAAAGAGTTAGACCCAGCTATCCTAGTATATGAGTCCTTAGCAATATTAATTATTGCCTTGGCCATAATAGTCCTTAGATTAAGATATTTAAAAATTTTAGAACCAAAAAAGAATCAAAAATAAGTTATGAAAAAAAATTCTTTATTTTTAAGAGTTTTTTACCTCAATTTAGCTTTCTTCTTGTTAAATATATTTCTTTTTTTTACTTTTCCTAGTTTTGATATTTTTTTTTCTGGTCTATTTTTTATTGATGGTCAATTTCTTGATCATCATTACCTTATAATAAAAACAATAAGGTCCGTACTTAAAGAAATTTTAATTTTTATTCCATTGATGGCGCTAATTTTTTTAGCCATAATTTTAATTAATAAGGCTCAAAATATTAGAAGAAATAATAAAAAGAGTCTTAGAAGGCTTAAAATATCTCTAATTGGTTTAATTTTTGGTCCAATTATTGGTTGTGGTATAATCGCTAACCTATATTTTAAAGATACTTGGGGTAGAGCTAGACCTGTACAAGTTGAAGAATTTGGTGGTAGCAAAAAATTTTCTCCAGCAATGTATAAAAGTGATCAATGTGAAAATAATTGTTCATGGATTGGTGGCGAAACATCTGCAGCATTTTCGTTATTTGCTGGTATTATTATGATGAAAAGAGCTCACATATTTATTTTTATGAATTTAATTTTGGGTTCTTTAGTAATTTTTTGTAGACTTGCAATGGGGGGACATTTTCTTAGTGATAACCTTTTTGCGATCAACTTTATGATTTTTCTTGCTCTAATTTATAAAATAATTGCGTTAAAATGTGTAAAAAGGAATTTAGTATCAAAATCATAATTTATGAAAAAATTTAAGAAAGTTTTGCTTCTAACCGATACAAAAAAAAGTAGTATCAACCAAGTTAATGCAACAAAACAATATCTATCTAGTTATATGAATAGTCAAGTAAAGTTTCAGGAGTTTGTTGTAAAAAATTTTAATATTCCAAATATTCTAATTTTATTTTTAATTAGAATAAACTTAATTAGGCTTAAAAAAAGTTTATTTACATTCAGACCGGAACTAATAATTTCATGTGGAAGAGTTACCGCTCCATTTAGTATTTCCATCAAAAAAGAGGTAAGATGTAAAAATATTCATATTCTTAATCCATATATAAGTCATAATTATTTTGATTTAATTTTGGTACCAAAGCATGATGACTTCCCAAATGGTAAACACATAATTAAATTCAATGGTGCACTTGTAAATAAAGATAATTTCAAGATAAAAAATCCTGATAAAAAAATAATTTTTGAAAATCTAAAAATTCCTTCACAAAAACAAATTGTTACCATTCTTGTTGGTGGAGATTATAGAGGTCAGTCATACAAATTGTATGAGATAAATAAGTTTATTTCATATGTCGAAAAACTTTTAGAAAACAAAAATTATTTTTTATGCTTTTTATTTTCTAGAAGAACTTCAAAAAAATTTCAATATTTAATAAAAAAAAAATTTAGTAAAAATTCATACATTTGGGATGGAATCACTAATAATCCATTTTGGTATTTACTAAGTAATAGTAATTATATAGTGGTAACTGGTGATTCTATTTCAATGACAAGCGAGGCTATTGAATCAGGAAAACCAGTATTTGTTTATATGCCTAGAAAAATAAAAAAAAAATTTCAAAAATTTCATAATTATAACTTCACAAATGGTTTTGCATTTATATTTGAGGGTCAGTTGAGAAATGTTAAAATCAATACCAATAAATTCCAAAGTTGTTTTATGAAACAAATTTCAAAATATACAATTTAGTGCCATCTATTATGAACCCAAAGCCATTGCTCAGGATTTTCTCTAATCCAGCTTTCTACATAGGTATTGAGGAGATTCATTATCTTGGTTTCAGTGCCTAATTTTTTTATTTTCTCCTGAGTGATCTCCGGATAGTATTTGATATTAAAATTTACACCATTTTTTCTTACACATACAGCTGGGATAATTGGACATTTATATTTCAAAGCAAACTTTGCTATTGCAGATGCTGTCATTACTCTTTGTCCAAAAAAAATAGATTCAATTCCATCGTTCATTTTTTGATCGATTAACATACCAATATTTTCACCATTCTTCTTTAGTAGTTTTATACATTCTTTAGCACCCTCTGGACCCTTTTTTATCAATCCCACACCATAATTTTTTCTTATCTTTCTTAATAGAGTGTCAACTAATGGATTATTAGGAGCTCTGTAAATAAACCAAACTTTCTTTCCAAATTGAGTCATGGGATGTGAAGTTAGTTCCCAATTACCAATATGTGCAGAAAAAAATAAAATATTTGTATTTTTATCACATGTATTCAAACATTTTTTATGATTATAGATAGTAATGAACTTACAATTATTAATCTTAATTTTATCTAAGTGTGGATATTCACCAATAACTCTCCCAAAATTAAACCACATCTTTGAAACTATTTTTTTTTTTTCTACTTCAGAAAGGTTTGGTAAAACTAAGTTTATATTTTTTAAAGCAATTTTGTTTTTTTTTGATAGTTTACCAAAAATCCATAAAAAGAAACCGCATAAAACAGATGAAGTACTAATATTTAGTATTCTTAAAAAATTAAAGAAAATAATTAAAAATATATATTCAAAAAAATATTTTATATTTTTATATAATTTTAATTTAATGAAAACCTCACTGGTATTTTTATAATATCTTTAATATTATTATTACCCTGTTTTGCTGGTACGAAAAACCATTTTTTTATTGTTTGCAAACTAACATTATCTAATATTTGAAAACCAGTAGATTTTTCAATTTCAATATTATCCACTGTTCCGTTCTCATTAACTGTTACACTTAACAAAACAGTGCCTTCCCAGCCTCTCTTTCTTGCAATAAGCGGATACTTTGGTGGTGGGTTATTTTCACTTCCTATGTAATATTTAGCTTTGAAAGTTTCTGGTAATGTTTGTGAAACTAAATTTTTGGGATAATTCTGACTAGAGGCTTGATTAAAATTTTTTAAACGAGAAATATCTTCATTCTTCCCATTTATAGCATTGATTGTATTTTTATTTACAAGATTTTTTTCTTTCGAAACTTTATTATGATGAACAAATATTTTGTCTACTCTTTCAACATTCGTTGAAATAATGTCAATTTTGATTATTGATGTTTTTGTCCTAACCAAAGATTGTTCATTTAGTGTGAATATAGCTAAAATACTCACATGAATTATTAATGAGAATATAAAAGGAATCTTAAGGGTCATAGCTTAAAATGTCCTGGATAATTTAAATAGAACATTAAATTCCGGAAGAGGATAAACATTGTAAGCATTGTAAGTGGATGCACTTCCAACAGCATAGTTATAATAACTTTTATCTAAAATATTATTGGCTGATAATGAGAAATCAAAACCTTTAAAGTCACCCTTTAATCCCATATTAAGAAGATAATACTCTGCAATTTTTACTTGAAAATTTTTTGTATCATTTATCATTCTTGTAGATCCACGATAATATAGATTGGTAAAAAATTTTATATCATCCAGTAAATCAAAATTTACTTCAAAATTATTTGTTAAACTTGGAACACCTGGAATTTCGTTTCCATCGTATTGTCCACTTCTAAGCTTTGCTTTTGTTAAGGCAAAAGAATTTGAAAGGTTTATTTTAGGAAGAATTTTATAATGTATTAAAGATTCGAATCCGTATCTTTTAGTTGGATCCAAGTTTTTATTGATGAAATCAACTGAGTCATAATACAATTCAGCTCTCAAATTCATATAGTATATTGAATGATTTATTCTTAGGTTCTTTAACTTAACTTTGTGACCAATTTCAATATCATTAGAAACTTGAGTTCTTAATTTGAAATCATGACTAACACCATAAGCAGCTTGACCAACTCTTTGATCAACGTTTGGATAACTAAAACTTCTTCCCACACGAGAATATATAACTCCATAGTTAATTAAATCCTTCTCATAACCAATATGAAATGCAAATTGAGGATCATAGGAAAGTGAATTAGCATTTGAAGTCATACTTGCTCCACTAACAGGACCAACATAGTCTGAAGCTCTTAGCCAGTTTCCCTGAACTCTAATCCCTAGACCAATTTGATTTGTTTTATCGATTTTAGTTTCTGAATTATAATATAGACCTAGATTTGCATCTGTGAATTTATAAACTTGCATCGTATCTCCCCCGTCAGATGCCATTCTATCTGAACGATAGTAGGTATAGCTGGAATCCAAACCAGCAATACTATTCTGGTTAAAACCAAAAAATTTATTCTTAAATTTTATTTTTGGGTTGAAGGAAATTACATCCATATAACTATCAATAACCTTGGCTGAAGATTGAAAAAAGAAACCTTGAGATTTATTTGATCTGAAACTTATATCATTGATTAATTCAGAGTTATTATTGAATAAAAAGACTGAATTCGTAAAAATTTTATAGCCATACTTTGTTGCAAAATCTCTTGGTGTATCTGTAGATCTTGGATCAATTTCAAATCCATTCAAACCATTCAAACTACCTGCTGAATATGCGTAAACAGGCACATCACCCGGTAACTCAACTAAATTATCAAAATAACTTATATTTAAGTGTGTACTAAGATTCTCGGTTATAATGCTTTCAATTTCTAAACTTCCATTTTTTTTCCTTAAACCATTATTTCTTCTATAGCCATCTGCTGATGCATAGCTTGAACTCCCATTAATTGAAAAATCATTGAATGACTTAGAACCACTTAAAAACCCCTCAAACTTTCCATAAGAACCAAAAGTCGTTGATGCAAAATATCGATCTTCAGAGGAGGGTAGTTGATCTGTAATTATATTAATAGCACCAGCAGAAGCATTACCTCCATACAATACCGAAGCACTATTTCCCCTTATTACTTCAATTCTTTCGATACTATTAATGGGAATAGTCGAGTAATCAACAAACCCAGAATCAATATTAGACAATTTATGTCCATTAAGTAATATTATTGTATTAGACTTTGCAGTATCAGCAAAACCTCTGATATCAATATCTTCATAGGATCCAAAACCATTTCCATAAAGACTTTTATACTCGATTCCTGGTAATCTTGATATTATTTGTGCAATAGATTCTCCAGGATAGGAACCGATTTCCTCACGTGTAAGTATTTCTGTACTACCACCAACTAATTGATTATTAATAAGTTTTGAGGACGTAACTAAAATCTCTTTATCTTGAGACTGTAAGTTTGAGCTAATAAAAATAAAAAGACTAAGTATAAATAATTTTTTTTTTTTCATAATATTTCCTTTGCGAGGTATAAATCTTAAATATTAAAAATTGTATAGTAGGAAATATTACCCACTATGATGAACACGTCACCACAATGGAATATCCACATCAGAAGACCAAAACCCGCAGTCTGATTGAATGACGCTAGGACGGCAGGTTTCCTGACTCATGCTAAAACAGCTGATTAAGCCTTCCCAAAAAAAATCAGTGGCATATTTAATCAGCCTAACATTTACAGTAGCGGGGGCTGTGTTTGATTTTAACAAACTTCCCTTTTAACTTATTAAAATAAGCACCGTACTTATTTAATAATAAATTTTATTCATTTAAAATCAACCTATAATTATTATTGCTGGAGGTTTGAGCCCAAAATTATTCTGAGTTCTTAAACAACTTTGCAAATCTGACTCTACAATTTTTTCATTTTTAAGAGAAATATTGGTTGCAATTATAACTTTGGTTTCTTTACTTTTCCCGGAATCCAAAAGTTTATTACATATATTTCTTAATTGAGATAAACCCATATAAATTACTACCTTACTATGATTTCTAACAAAATTAGAAAAATTAACTTTTATTGATTCCTCATTTATATTTTTGTGTCCAGTAGCAAAAGTAAAAAATTTATCAATTTGATCATATTTTTGATTACATTTTACAAAAACTTCTTGGGCAGCAGTGATACCTGATAAAATTTTAAATTTTATTTTTAGTTTTTTTAAAGCCTCAATTTCCTCAGCTCCCCTCCCAAAAATAGAAGGGTCACCTCCTTTTAATCTTAATACTTTTTTATTTTTAATAGAATACTGTTGTAACCAGTCAATAATTTGTTTTTGAGTACATGATTTATTGCCAAACTTTTTTCCTGCAAATATTAAGTTTGCAGACTTTTTTGCAAAATTTAATATTCTTTTCCCTACGAGACCATCATAAATTATTACATCGGCAATTCTTATTGCAAAATAAGTTGCTAAGGTAAGATTTTTTTCATCACCAGGTCCCGCTCCTGCTATAACAACAGTCCCTTTGTTAAAAAAATCACTTTGGGGTTTAAATATTTCAAGCATTTACATTCTAACTAGTTTAGAATAAAAAAATGAAAAAAAATACAATTAAAATAGAAAATCTTCATGTCAGTTTTGACAATGTACAAATTTTGCAAAGTATTAATCTTACAGTATCCTCTAACCAGCCAGTATGTATTGTTGGTGAAGGGTCATCTGGTAAAACTACTCTTTTAAAAGCTATAGCTGGTTTAGTTACTTACCAAAAAGGTAATATATTAATAAATAATTTTACATCTCAAACAAAGGAAAAAGAAAAAAATTTTTATGATGATTTTGGTATTATGTTTCAAAGAGATGCACTATTTGACAGCTTGACTGTATGGGAAAATGTTATGTTTAGAGAATTACATGATGAAAATGAAACAAAATTAATAAAAAAATCCTACGATTTTTTAAGAATGGTAGACCTAACAAAAGATGTAGCTTATTTGTTCCCTAATGAACTATCAGGAGGTATGAAAAAAAGGGTTGCACTTGCAAGAGCAGTATCAAGTTGTCCAAAATTTTTATTACTTGATGAACCAACTGCAGGTTTAGATCCCATCAAAACTAATAAAATATTTAGTTTGATAACGGAGTTGTGTATGGATGCAAACATGGGGGTTGTTACGATTTCATCCGATATTGAGAACGCCCTTAAATATTTCAAAAAAATTATTCTACTTAGTAATAAAAAAATATATTGGGAAGGAAGTCCGAGTCAAATGAAAAATGAGAATGATGAAAATGTTAGAAAATTTTTATAGTATTTGTGTTATTCCCTAACCAAATCAGCACAGCCAGCCGTGGAATCAATGCCAGGTTCTACGTAACAAGCACTTATTCTATTAGTATCTAATATTTTACCAAAATTATACCCTCTGCTATCTGATGATACCCAGGTAAACGTTACATTATCAGGATGTATCACACCATAAAACTTTTTTGATCCATCCGTGTAGGTAAAACTTCCTGTAAATCGCCTATCAGTCTGGTCATCAATGATAATTTTTTTTTCCCAAGTCTTAAGGCCCTTAGATTCTGAAATAGTTTTATTGATTCCATTCCATTCACCTTTCAAATTAGGAACTGAGGTATTAGCGAAACTACTGTTGAAAAATAAGATTATGGATAATAGTATAAATATTTTATTCATATATTAAAAATGTATATTTATTGGGAAATGTCAATACAAATTTTTTATCCTGTTGATTTGTGTCGAACTTAAAATTTTTTTTTAATTTATATTTTTCAAAAAGACTTATAGCGATTTTTGTAATGGGGATTTCTAGCGGTATTCCTTTATATTTAATTTTATCTACTCTCGCAATTTGGCTTACACGTGAAAATATTGATATTTCTACAATTGGGCTTTTTTCCTTAACGCAAATACCTTGGACAATAAAATTTTTATGGTCTCCTCTTTTTGACTATTACAAAGTACCAATCTTAACAAATATTTTGGGAAATAGGAAAGCATGGTTGATATGTATGCAGTTTTTTTTATTTTTAGCTATTTTGGGATTGGGCTTTAATAATCCTAACGAGAACATTTTTCATACTGCTGTATTTGCACTCTTAGTAACTTTTTTTTCGGCTTCACAAGACATAATAATAGATGCATATAGAATTGAACTTTTAAAAAGTGATGAACAAGGTGCTGGCGCTGCAATGACACAAGCAGGATACAGGATAGGTGGTATTCTTTCAGGAGCAGGAGCTTTATATCTTCGAGAAATAATAACTTGGAATTCAGTTTTTTTTTCAATCAGCATATTAGTATTATCATTAATGTTTATCACTTTTTTTCTGCCAAGACCCTCAGAGTTAAAAATTGAACAAAAAAGCTTTATAAAAAATTATATGAAGCCATTATTAGAGTTTTTGAATAGAAATAAAATTCAAGAATTTATTTTGATTATAATTTTTATTCTTACCTTTAAATTATGTGATTCTGTTGCGGGTGTGATGGCTAACCCTTTCTATGTAAAAATAGGTTTTGAGAATTTGCAAATTGCAAATGCAAGTAAATTATTTGGAGTATTTGCAACAATATTGGGTGTTTTTATTGGTGGATTGTTAGTTAAAAGACTAGGTATTTTAAAATCGCTTATTTTGTCAGCAATTTTACAAATGGTTTCAAATGTACTATTTTTTTTACTATCAGAAATAGGTCCAGATTATTCTTTTTTGATTCTAACTGTCCTAGGTGAAAACGTTTCTGGAGGTATTGGATCCGCAGCTTTTGTAGCTTATCTATCAGTCCTTTGTAACAAAAATTTTACTGCGACACAATATGCCTTGTTATCATCGGTAATGGGTATAGCAAGAACGTTTATCTCATCACCCTCCGGATTTGTTGTTGAGCTTGTTGGTTGGTCAAACTTTTTTTTAATATCAGCAATCTTCGCTATACCAAGTATAGTTATATTACTTTGGATGAAAAAAAAATTTCCAATTGAAAAGCAGATAGCGAACTAATTGCTTGCGGTGACGTCTTTAAAAACATTAAGTCTGGTTAGAGGTTCAAAATTATTTATATAATTAAAATAATTTTTTAGAATAGGTAGGTCGTTTAAAAAAGAAGCATCAATTAATTCTAGTTTTCCACAAGTAAACCAATATATCATTCTCCATGCCGTTATATCAGCAATTGTAAATCTGTCAGTAAAAAACTTTTTTGTAACAGAACAATTTTCTAATAATTTTTCAAGATATGAAAACCAAATATTTAAATCTTTTTCGATAAATTCTTGCCGCAACTTTTTTGATTTTTCAAAATCTTTTTCTCGAATGGCAGCACGAATTGAGGGTGCAATCAGGTTTGTTACTTCATTGGCCCAATCTATAACTTGATCAATGATAAGAATTTTTGATTCTACATTCTCATAAAGTGATGATTTTTTAGCACAAAATTTAGCAAGGGTATGTGTATGAGCGTAAGTCTTACCATCAAATATGATTACAGGAAGTTGACCAAAAGGAAAATCTTTTTTCTTTTTAACCCAACTTTTTCTGGGTATTCTCTCATACTCATAAGGAATATCAGAATAGGAAAGTGACAATCTCAATATATCAACTCTCCAAAAATTAAAATCAAAATAGACTAGTTTGAGCATTATTTTTCTGCGAATGCCTTTTCAATTACAAAGCCGCCTTGGGTTTTGGTAGATCCTTCTGTTGAGCCAAGTTTTTGAAACATATCCTTTAACTCAAAAGTCATACTCTCTGAACCACAAATCATGACTCTATCTTCTATAGGATCAAATTTTTC
>MDSZ01175640.1_pt1 | contig 10588 bp, 9 predicted proteins | sample 811201 | NCBI WGS metagenome assembly MDSZ01 (sample SAMN05326647, study PRJNA326480) | marine metagenome | isolation source: seawater | place: Indian Ocean: North | collected 2010
AATGTCTATAAGCTATTTCTATAAGTAGATTAATTCCTACTTTAAATTTTCTAATATCTTCTATATCGATTTTTTTGAGAGAAACACCGATGGGTTCAAATATCGAACGAGGTAACCAGCATGCCCCTCTTTCTCGGTCAACCCAAAAATCTTTAATAATATTTGTCATTTGCAAACCTTGCCCAAAAGATATTGCCATTTGCGTCATTTTATTTTTAGTATCTTGGTTCCAATTATTTCCGTACTCAATAAATAACTTAGTCAACATAACTCCCACAACACCAGCTACATAATAACAATACAAATCCATTTCTTCTTGATTTTTTAATCCTTCCAGGGTTTCATGGCCTTGATATTTGACCATTCCAGTAGTCATTGCTTGAATGCAATCAAGCATAGCTGCTCGCTCATTGTTGTTGAGTGAATGCGTAATTTTCAAAACAGATTCGGATTGCCTTACGAGTTCTTTCTCAGCCTGGGTGCTCTCAGGCCCCAGTTTAGCTAAAAGTTTTTCTGCAAACTCACTTGCGGGTTGATATTGCTCGACCAAGCTAGCGAACCATTTACTAAAAAAATGCTTTTCCTCAAATGTTAGAGTTGGATCGTCCTCAATTGTGTCTGCTATCCTGCAAAGTAAATAGGCATTTGAAACCGTCCGATCCAGCGGACTCGGAAGCTGTGGTATCGTTAAGGCAAATGTTCTTGAAACATGTTTTAAGATATGTGTTTGAAATATTTCGTCTTGACTGTTAGGTTGTGGTGGTTTCATTAGTCTTGAGTTATTACGATATTATGTTTTTTAAAAGATTGAGTCTAAAATATTATTATGAATGAGACTATTGATTCAATATTAATTGCTTTTTCTTTGATCATCGGTCGTGAGGATTATCTTTTGGAAATTGTCATATTATCGCTTAGAGTAAGCATTATGGCTACATTCTATGCCTCGATTCTTGGTCTGACTTTTGCCTCACTACTTGCTGTTTATAGGATACCAGGAAAATTTTTTATTCTTACTGTTACAAATGGTCTTCTTGGTCTTCCTCCAGTTGTTGTTGGATTGTTTTTATATTTAATGTTGTCAAATAATGGTCCTTTCAACTTCTTAGAGCTTCTATATACACCAGCTGCCATGATATTAGCTCAAACAATTCTTATCACTCCGGTAATCACTGCATTAGCTTATGAAGTTTTGAAAAGTGCAAACGAGGAATATTTTGATCAGCTTTGTACTTTGGGCGTCTCCAAACTTCGGGCTTCAAAAACCATTCTTTGGGAATCGAGATACATCCTATCTACTGTGTTGGTAGCTGGTCTGGGTAGAGCAATAGGGGAGGTTGGAGCGGTTATGATAGTCGGGGGCAATATCAATCATTTAACGAGGGTTATGACAACGGCGATTGCCCTCGAAACGTCAAGGGGTAATCTAACGTTTGCTTTGGCGTTGGGAATAATTTTGATTGTTATTTCACTTTTTATAAATTCTTTTTTAGTGATTTTAAGATTGAAAGCTGGTATGGCTGAGGGTCAAAAATTGTGAGTAGTAAAAAAACGGGATTTTCTCATGAAAAAAATCAAGATCCTACTTAATGATATAACCTTAAAAAGGAAAAACCAATTAATTTTCGAACGTTTATCTTGTGTATTAGATCAAGAAAAGATAACTGTTTTGCTTGGTTACAACGGTGTTGGAAAGACCGCGTTTTTGAGAATAGTTTCTGGCCTAACCGTTCCAGATCAAGGGTCTGTACAACTTCTAGGAGCTCCAAGTAAGCTACCGCTAAAGGTTACGATGCTATTTCATAAACCAGTGATGCTGAAAAGAAGTGTTTGGTCTAACCTTACTTACAACCTTAGTCGGAAGACCCGGGATTGTGATGGTTTTGACGAAATCATTCAAGATGCTAGAATAGGTCATCTACTTAATAGACCTGCCAGAGAAATTTCGGCGGGGGAGCAACAAAGAGTCGCCCTTGTCCGGGCATTATTTACCACGCCAAACGTATTGCTTCTTGATGAACCAACCTCTAACTTAGATCCCTTCTCCGTCGGAGTTATTGAAGAATTGATAAAGAAGGTAAACTGCCAAGGGATAAAAATTGTAATGGTTACTCATAATGTAAATCAGGCCAAGAGATTAGGTGGGGAAATTATTTATTTATATAATGGAAAGATTGTTGCACAGAAGACCCCGGATGAATTCTTCGACTACAGCGAAGAAAATGCTTGGTATAGTTTTCTTTCCGGCCAGGAATTTATTGATGTTTGATAATTTTTCGAAAAAGAAATTAAAACGACTACTTGTCTTATCAGTGATTCTGACCTCATTTGCATCTTCAGAGGAGAGTTTAGAAAAAGTGATTACACTTCAATCTACAACTTCTACCGAAAACTCTGGTTTTTATGATTATATCCTTCCCCTATTTTATCGTGCGTCGGGCATACGTGTTAGAGTGGTTGCGGTTGGCACGGGTCAAGCCCTAAAAAATGCTGCAAATGGAGATGCCGATGTTCTTATCACTCACGCTAAACCAGATGAATTAAAATTTGTCGCAGAGGGATTCGGGCTTTACCGCCATGATTTAATGCATAATGATTTTGTTTTTGTTGGACCAAAAAAATATTTAAGTTCAAAAAATCAGACCGATTCTCTTTCTGAGTTACTGCGTACAATTTCAAATGAACAATTTGTTTTCCTTTCGAGAGGTGATGACAGCGGCACTCACAAGAAAGAATTGAAATTGTGGGAGTTAGTACGATTATCCCCAAAAGATTTTGCAAGCAATTGGTATAAAGAGACCGGTTCAGGGATGGGCAATACTCTCAATATTGCAGCAGCTCTGTCTGCCTTTACTCTGACTGATAGGGCAACTTGGATATCTTTTAAAAACAAGTCTAATCTAACGATAGTTTTTGAAGATCAACCCAGTCTTTTTAATCAATATGGGTTAGTCCTTGTTAAGCCACGAATATCCAGCCAAGAAAAATTTCAAAACGCAAGAATTTTTTGTAATTGGCTTCTAGGTAGCGAAGGGAAAAAAGCGATTAATGATTTTCGTAAGGAAGGTGAACAGTTGTTTTTTGCGAATGAAAAGATCGCTAGTTGTGGAAAATAAACAATTTATGTTGAAAGATTTTTTAAAACTGTGTTACGGCTCTTACAATTCATAAATGTAGTTTTTTATCAAAGATATTTTTTGTGCCACCTCAAATGGTTTCCTAAAATGGTGGAAATAAAATAATAAGAATGGTCATACCCTTCGTGATAGGTAAGTTCGAGATCGACTTGATTTCTTTTGCAAGCCTCTTTTAAAACTTCTGGTTTTAACCCGGTTTTGAGAAATTCATCTTCGGACCCTTGATCTACAAGGAACCTTGGAAATTTATAGCCATCATCAAGCAAACAGGTTGTGTCGTAGAGTCTCCAATTCTGAGTATCAGGGCCGAGATATCTTTTGAAAGCCTCAGAAGACCAAGGCGCAGTCGAGGGTTGACAAATAGGTGCGATAGCTGAGCAACTTTTGAATAGTTTAGGATTGCGAAGAGCCATAACAAGTGCTCCGTGACCTCCCATAGAATGTCCCATTATGCCTTGTCTTAAGGAATCGATCGGGAAAGAATTAAGAATTTTTGATTGTAGTTCGTTGGTTATATACGAATACATGTTGTAGTTGATATTGTATGGTTTTTCTGTTGCATCAAGATAGAATCCAGCACCACTACCAAATTGCCAATTATCAGGTTCGTCTGGAACTCCCTTGCCTCGCGGGCTAGTATCAGGGCATACAATTATCATTTTTAATTCGGATGCAGTTTTTCTATATTCGCCTTTCTCCATAACATTGGAATGTGTACAGGTAAGTCCGGATAAATACCATAAGGTAGGAAGCTTTTCATGGCTGGGTAGGTCAGGAAGATAAATTGCAAAGTTCATTTTGCAGTTAAGCTGCGCGGAGAAATGACAATAAACCTCTTGAAAACCATCGTACGACCTATTTCTACTAATAAGTTCCATTAGAATTCAACTACTGACCGAATCGAGCGACCCTCTTTCATTAGAGTAAAAGCCGAGTTTATCTCATCGAGTTTAAACTTATGGGTGATCAAGGGGTCTATTTGAATTTTTTTATCTAGATACCACTCCACTAGTTTTGGCACATCCGTCCTTCCTCGGGCACCGCCGAATGCTGTTCCTCTCCAGGTTCTACCGGTTACAAGTTGAAAAGGGCGGGTTGTAATCATTTCGCCTGCACCAGCGACGCCTATAATGACGCTTTCACCCCAACCTTTGTGAGTACATTCTAACGCCTCGCGCATTATTTGCGTATTGCCAATACACTCGTATGAAAAATCAACGCCACCACCAGTTAGTTCAACTACATGGTCAACAACACTTGATTTGATCTCATTTGGATTAACAAAATCTGTCATTCCAAACTTTGTGCCCCACTCTTTTTTATTGTTGTTGGTGTCAATTCCAATAATTTTTGAAGCACCAACTAGAGACAAACCTTGTATAACGTTTAACCCGATTCCTCCTAAGCCAAATACGGCCGCCGTGCAACCTGCTGTGGCTTTAGAAGTAAACAAAACTGCTCCTATTCCGGTTGTAACACCGCAGCCTATGTAACAAGCTTTATCAAAGGGAGCTCTTTTGTCAATCTTAGCGACAGCAATACTGGGGAGAACTGTGTAATTTGAAAAGGTTGATGTGCCCATGTAGTGATATATTGGTTTCCCTTTTAAACTGAATCTTGTTTCTCCGTCGGGCATTAAACCTTGGCCCTGAGTAGTACGAATTGCTTGACACAGATTAGTTTTTGGATTGAGGCAAAATTCGCATTGCCTGCATTCGGGTGTATAGAGTGGAATCACGTGGTCCCCGACTGCAAGGTCCTTTACCTTCTTGCCAACTTCAACTACTATCCCCGCGCCCTCGTGACCAAGTACGCACGGAAAGATACCTTCAGGATCTGCGCCGGACAGCGTGTATTCGTCTGTGTGACAGACTCCAGTAGCTTTTATCTCTACAAGAACTTCGTTATCTTGCGGACCATCCAAATCAATTTCAAGAATCTCTAGAGGAACACCTGCTTTAAAAGCTACCGCTGCTTTTGTTTTCAAAGTCAAACCTTATATAAAAAATAATAATTCAGAGTGTATTTTAATCTCAAATAAATGCAAGTCTCACTGGGATATTTAGCTTCTGTGGTTTATAAACTTTATATTTTTTTAAAGATGTCTTAAAAACGGTTGCCCAATATCTAATTTCATCTATTGTTAGCCCGTAATGAAATATAAAAGAGGGAAAACAATGATTTATTACTCAACGCTTAACGTTGTTCTAAAATTAATTGATAGCTTGTGGTACATTTACTCTTTTTCCCGAGCATTATAGACATAACCTAATATGAACGTAATATACAATCTTTTTGCTTTTTATCCTGTCCGTTCCTCAGTTATGCTTCTTGCGTTATTGGCTGCTGGTTTGTTCGAAGGCTTAAGTTTGACGGCTTTATTGCCATTGATTGAGACTATTAGCAGTGATTCTCAATTAGAGAATGACTTCAGTTCGTTCGACCACTTTTTCCGATCATTTTTTGAATATTTTGGGGTTGATGTTTCTTTGGCCTCAATATTAGCTATTATTGTTGTTTGTACTATTTTGAAAAGTCTACTATTGCTAGGTGCTCATCAACAAGTTGGGTATACGTCTGCTAGGGTTGCTACGGACTTTCGGCTTAGATTGAATGACGCACTCTCGAAAACTAAATGGAATTATTTTGTTTCAAGACAGACTGGTGCCTTAGCAAATTCGCTTGCCACTGAGGCTACCAGAGCAGCTTCCAGTTTTGAACAAGCTGGGAGATTTGTAGCTTTTTTGCTTCAAGCATTTGTCTATTTTTTTGTAGCTTTAACTATTTCTTGGCAAGCAACTTTAATTTCTATTTTCTGTGGATTTGCAATTTTAGGGATGTTTAAAATTCTTTTGCAAGTGTCTCAGAAAGCAGGGGCTAAACAAACAAACTTACTTAATTTACTTTTGACTGATCTAACAGATCTACTTGGATGCTTCAAAGCCTTAAAAGCAATGCGGAGGGAGGAATTTGCCGATGAGTTACTAAAAAACCACTCGGGGCAACTCGAAAGGGCGATGAGGAAAGAAGTTATTAGTAGGGAGGCACTTAGAAATCTACAAGAACCTGTTCTTGCATTTTTTGCGGCTTTTGGTTTATTCGTAGCTATTGAAATTTGGAAAATGCAATTATCCGAGATGATGATTCTAGTATTTTTACTGTTGCGATTGCTTGGATTGTTGAATAAAGCCTTACAAAGATATCAATTTTTATTGGTGAATCGATCTGCTTTTGAGGCGATTGAAAAAAGAGTTTTCGAAGCTAGCCAACAAGCGGAGAAAGCAAATGGAACACTACAGCTAAATAACATTAATTCTATTGTTCTTAAAAATATTACCTTTTCTTACGGGGAGAAAAAAATTTTTGAAGGGTTTAATGCTTTATTCCCAATGAATTCCCTCAACGTTTTAGCAGCCCCCTCTGGTTCGGGTAAGACCACTTTGCTTGACATTATCGCCGGGCTTTTAACCCCATTAAAGGGGCGTGTTCTTGTCGAGGGGAAAGAGTTGACAGATATTGATTTGAACTGGTGGAGAGCGAATCTGGGATATGTTCCTCAAGAACTTGAGCTTTTGCACCAGAGTATTAAGCTTAATATTTCCGTGGGTATTAAATGGCTAAATGATGACTCGATTATCAATGCCCTGCGGCGAGTTGGCATGATGGAATACGTTGAGTCCTTAGATAATGGGTTAGATACTATAGTAGGAGAAAGAGGAAAAAAACTATCAGGAGGACAAAGGCAAAGAATAATTATTGCTCGCGCTTTGGCGCATTCACCTAAAATTCTATTGCTCGATGAACCAACCAGCTCTCTCGACACAGAATCTGCTTCGCATGTCATTGAGTTGCTCAAGGATTTGGCATCTTCCTTAACAATTATTGTTGCGTCGCATGATAATAAATTAATTGAAAAAGCTGATAACGTTATTTTTTTAAATAATTGATTGTGCTTGTTTGAGTAATGGTGTATTTCTGCTAAAGTTACTTTTGATTTTTATTTTTGGGGGGAGTCATGAAGTTATCTTTGTATCTGCCAAATTTCAGAGATGAAATATCTGTTGAAGAAATCGATCAATTAACAGACGTAGCTGAAGAGTTAGAGTTTGAATCGATATGGACTCTTGATCGAATCGTTGTTCCTGAAAAATCCGATCGCGGTGAGCTGGAGAAACCTTTTGGGATGATGAGTGAATTTCCGAATCAGTTACCCGTTTCTTCTAAAGGCAATTGGCTCCAAGGGCTACCCCTTATCCCATATCTGGCCGCGAGAACTAAAAATGTGAGAATAGGGGTGAGTATCATTGTGACTCCTTTTCGTGCACCAACTGTAATGGCCGCAGAAATTGCTACTTGGGATCAACTTTCTAGAGGAAGGATAAATGTCGGCGTTGGAGCTGGGTGGATGCCGGAAGAGTTTGTTGCAGCAAGCGCCGGGCATATTTTCAATAAGCGAAACAAACATGTTCGAGAGACAATTGAGGTCATGCAGGGGATATGGGGCAACACAATATTCGAGTATGATGGCGAATTCTCAAGTTTTGAACCATGTGGTTTTGGAGCAAAACCCGTACAAAAACCTCGTCCGCCAATGTATTTTTCAGGTCTAGTAAATCCTGCTATTTCAGCGAAAAGAGTGTCGAAATACTCTTTAGATGGCTGGATAGGAATTATGGACACGCCTGACGAAATAAAAAGATGGAAAGGGGCGATTCAAGCAGAGTTGGCCAAGTTAGGTAAAGAGGAAATTATTGATAGCCTTGAAATCTCCAGTATGATGCCTTTTGAAATTACGAAAAAAGAAACAGACCAGTCGCCAGCGGGGAAGCTTACGCCAACAATGGTAGGAACAGCGTCGCAGATCACCGAAAACCTAGTCAAATACAAGGAAGCAGGAATGACTTTTCCGTTACTCTGGCCGCCTTTTTCGGGCACTCCGACTAGCAAAACGATTGAGGATCTCTATCAGCTTACTGAGGAGATTATGCCGAATATTTAAAAATTTAGACACTTTTACTCGCATAAGAAAATGAAAATTTTGTTAATTTTCTTCGTGAGTAAAGTCAGGAGCTGATAAAGCGATCTAGGTAAAACAAAAGATTAACTTTTGGCTGGATTAAAATTTAATATTATGGAGGATTAAAATTATGGCCACATCTGCGTCAAATAGAAGGAATATAATGAAAAACCGAAAAGCATTATTTGGGCTTGAGTGCCAAGTTACTGCTAACAAAACTAATGCTTATGCTACCCGATCTGCTATTGAAGAAAATAGAGCATTGATATTAAAGAATTATACTGCGGCCTTTATGGGCAATAGACAACTTGCTAATCAAAACACCGATGATATATTTCGGAATAGAAGAACTATTCTCTCAAGTTTGGACGTGCAAACTGACGTAGAACGCAACTATGTAGAATCTTCACTAAATGAAGCTTCCATTGATTATTTGGAGCACAGAGCTGAATTAAATGCATCTGTTTTAGAAGTCAACAAAATGATGGCTGATGTTAATGCGAGGTTAATTGAAATTAATTCAAGAATTATGAAGTCAAATGAATCAATTGTTTCTTTTAACAGTAAAAACTTGTCTATTAATTCAAAGATACTTGCTTCAGGACTATCTCCAAAAACCGCGACGCCAGCGTCGAATGCAAAACGTATTTCTAAAAATAAAGAACGTCTTGCTAAGATTTTGAAAGTTGCTAAGACCAATTCTTCAACTATTTTAGGTTTATTAAAGATTGCTGCAAAAAATAGAACAGCCATAGAAAAAAATGCAGCGGGAATTCTGTTGCGACGAAAAGGAATTGAAGATAATCGAAAGAAGATTTCTCAAAATCAGAGTCATGTTGCAAAAATGATCTCGTAGGCTGGTTTTTTATTAAATTGCCTTTACTGAGCCACAGTAGCTGGTTGTGGAATAAGAATTTGCTTAACCAGCTACTTTCGGCTATTGATAGATATTTTTTCATTCATCTTAAAAATTCCGTTTCAGTGGTATTTCCTTTAGCCGAAAAGAGTGAATTATTGAAATGTAATTAGGTTTTTTTGGGAGTTTTAATTAAAATATAGATGATAGAATTAATCGGGTGACGGGATTTGAACCAGCGACTCCTGCCTTCCGAATACATTGTTTTAAATAAAACTCATAATATTTTAATTATTTATTACGCTCAAATTTGAGTGCCGTTGTTTGTAAGTTCGTGAGAGTTAAATACGGTACTTTTTCTATAAAACCTTGAGGATTTTTTTTAAAAAAAGCATCTCACAATAAAAGCGATACTCTGATTTTGCAGAGGAAAAGTAGAATTAATTTAGATACCACTAATATAAGATTTAGAAAGGAGGTGTAAATGCAAAAAGCAGGTGGAATAATAGCATTGATTGCGGGCATTTTTGGTTTTATTGCAGCAATTGTCACTTTGATGGCGGGTGGATTAGTTGCGGGAATTGAAAGTATCTTAGATTCTGGCAATAGTGCATCCACAGAAATTGGTACATTTGGAGTGCTTGGTATTGTTTTCTCTTTTCTAACTATAGTTTTTGGAGCAATAGCTATGGGAGCAAAAACCAAGATTTCAGGGTATGCTTTGATCGTATGTGCTGTTGTGGGTGCGATTGCTGGAGGTACTTTAGTAGCAATTTGCATGGCACTAGCGTTAGCGGGGGGGATAGTTGCGACCATTGGTGTAGGTGGAGATAAGAAAGGGCCAGTTGGATTAAGTGAAACTTGACAAAAAATCTGTCTAAACGTTTGTCTTTCAGAGTGTTTTAAGTAAAAATTTTTAATCAGTATTTCGAAATAATGCTATTTTGTCTATTGTATCAATGGAAATATGTTGAGCATTTAGAATTTCTATCGCCATCCAATATAATGTTAAAGCTTATAGTTGGTAAGGATGGTCGGGGTGACGGGATTTGAACCAGCGACCCCTGCCTCCCGAAGACAGTGCTCTACCAAACTGAGCTACACCCCGTGTATATTAATGTTGCCTAGTCAGAGCGAATTCAAGTAAATAATGCAAATCGTTTTGATAGGTGGTTTCTGGAAGTTTTTTTAAACAAGTTTGTGCTGTTCCCATATGTTTTTTGGCAAGCCGAAGGGTATATTCTATGCCGCCGGAATTTTTTACTGCCTTAATTATTTCCTTAAAATGTTTTGTCTTTCCCTTTTCAATTGCGTCCTTGATAAGGTTTCTCTCTTCTTCTTTGCCGTGCCATAGGGCATACATCAAAGGAAGGGTAGGTTTACCTTCAGCTAGATCATCTCCAATATTTTTTCCCAACTGGTGTAGAGAAGCCGAGTAATCAAGTGCATCATCTACAAGCTGGAAACAGAGTCCAAGGTGGCGACCAAATTTCTTGAGATTAATTTCTTGATTTTCCAGACAGTCCGCTGACACTCCACCAAGTGCTGCGGCAGTTTCAAATAATTTTCCTGTTTTAT
>MDSZ01196250.1_pt1 | contig 10588 bp, 5 predicted proteins | sample 811201 | NCBI WGS metagenome assembly MDSZ01 (sample SAMN05326647, study PRJNA326480) | marine metagenome | isolation source: seawater | place: Indian Ocean: North | collected 2010
CCTCCAGGTGGCCAGGCCGGCAAAGAGTTTTCTGTTGATTGGATAGGGGATCCAGCAGGTCCGTTTTCTGGCAAGGTGACACTTCCTGCTGCCGAACTTGATGGTCTGTCTCGCGTTCGTCCGGTTCGTGACGGGAAAGTGTCTGCGTTGGCTGTTCCATTTCGTGTGACAAATGCGCCGATCGTGGCAGTGCAGGAGCCTGCTGGAAGTCACGGCGAGGCAGTGAAGGCGAAGGCACCGGTTGCGCTTTATGGTCGAATGGATGCCTCAGGTGATCTTGATTACATTCGAGTTGAGGCACCCAAAGGGAGTAAGTGGAAAGTTTCTGGTTGGGGGCGTCGTCTCGGATCGCCTGTTGATTTGGTGGTCAATGCGTACAGGGATGATGAGAAGAGAACGCGCATTACCGGAAACGATGATTCGGGTGGCCCTGATAGCCTTGTGCAACTCACAGTCCCGGAGGAAGGGGCGTTTATTTTGCGGGTGAACGAATTTCAGCAGCGGGGTGGCCCAGACTTTATCTATTGGTTGGATGTTGAGCCGATGGCTCCTTCTGTGACCGTTTCAGTTCCACCAAAACAAACAAAAACTCAGCAAAGGCTTGTGGTGGCCGTGCCTCGTGGTAATCGCATGGCAATTTATATGAACGCATCACGAAATGACTGCAACGACCCGATTGCCCTGGAGTTTGGGGATCTTCCTGCTGGGGTGAAGGCAATGGTTGCACCGCTGACTCCTCCGGCTCCCGGCGGTGTGATTGTTTTCGAGGCTTCAGACGATGCTCCGTTTGGTACCTCCATGGCATCGATTGCGGCAAAGCGTGGAGATGGTGAATCTTCGGATGTCGTTGGAGGGATGCGTCAGGGAACCGATATGATTTTTGGTAATCCAAATCGAACGCCGTACAGAACGTCGATCGGAGATCGCTTAGCGGTGGCAGTGGTCGAACCTGCACCAGTGTCGATTGAGGTCCTTCAGCCGCCTACCCCGATTGCCCGTCGTGGGGTCATGGAATTAAAGGTAAAGATCAACAGGGTTGAGGGTTTCAATGGAAACGTTCGTTTGGAGTTGCCATTCAAGCCACCGGGGATTGGTGCCTCTACTGTGGAAGTAAAGGGCGATCAGTCAGAGGCAGTTGTTCCTCTGAGTGCGTCTTCAAATGCAGAGGTGAAAGACTGGCAGATTACCGTTGCTGCAACAGTGCGAGCAGGCTCTGGGGATAAAAAGGATCTGTCTGATATAGCAAAGCGTTCAGCTCGCGGAAGTTGGATCGCCAGTCGTCCGGTGACGCTTTCGGTCGTCGAGCCGCTTGTTGAGTTGGCAGCAGAAAAGGCGTCAGTTGAGCAAGGGCAGGAAGCCAAGATCATTTTCAAGGCAACCAAACCGGCCGGTTTTGAAGGCACCGCAAAGGTTCGGTTGATGGGTCTTCCAGTGAAGACTGAGGCTCCTGAGTTGGATCTGGCAGCCGGTAAAGAATCAATCGAGTTTCCTATAAAAGTTGCTGCTGATGCGCCTGCAGGGAAACATAATGTTTTCTGTCGTATTGAGGTTCCCAAGGGTGATTCGATGATGATTCATCAAACACCTGCGACGTCTTTAAGGATTGATAAGCCGCTGCCGCCTGAGGATACAAAGGAGGAGGGTACATGAGACGGTCTTTTTGTTGCATCTTCGCATTTTTTGTCTGTGGGGCAGCGGTCAAGGCTGACGTGGTCTCCATCGACGTTTTTCCTCCGCAGGTCCAACTGGACTCTTCGCGAGATCGACAACGAATCATTGTGCAAGCGCTACATTCAGACGGTCAGACGGAAGACGTGACAGCGGCTGTTTCTGTGACCCCAACCAATCCTTCACTGGCCGTTCTTGATCGACCTGGTGGCAGTATTGTCTTTCGCCCTCAGGCAGATGGTGAGGCTGCCATTCGTGTTGAACATAAAGGTCATGTAAAAGAAATTCCTCTCAAGGTTGTCTCTGCTACCTCCGAGCCGCCGTTGTCCTTTCGGTTGGATGTCATGCCGGTTTTTGCTCGCGCCGGATGTAATATGGGGAGTTGCCATGGTGCTGCTCGTGGAAAGGATGGTTTTCGGCTCTCTCTTTTTGGGTTTGATCCAGCAGGTGATTACCAGAGGATTACTCGTGAGTTCCCAGGCCGACGAATTGATATTGGTGATCCGAAGCAAAGCCTGATGGTGCAAAAAGCCATTGGTGGAGTTCCGCACTCTGGTGGAAAGCGATTTGAACTGGAAAGTGATCTGGCAGATCGATTGGTTCGTTGGATTGCTGCAGGAGCACCCGACGATCCGGGGCCTGTCTCGGAGCTTGTCGGTCTTGACCTGTATCCACCGACGGCTCTGTTGGCTGGGGAAGGTGTAAATCAGCCAATGGTTGCCGTGGCCAAGTTTGCAGACGGCACCGATCGTGATGTTACGGATCTGTGCTGGTACGGTTCGAACAATGATTCGACAGCAAAAATTTCACCAGTTGGCTTAGTTTCGAGCGGGAGTCGTGGCGAAGCATTTTTGATGGCACGTTATGACACGATTACGGTTGGTCGGCCGTTCGTGGTTGTGCCGAAAGATCTGTCGTTTACTTTTCCACCGCAGGAAAACCCAACATGGATTGACGAACTTGTCAATACAAAACTGGCTGCGTTACGGATTGCTCCGAGTGGCATCTGTAATGATGAAACGTTCCTGCGTCGTGTTACGCTCGATCTTGTTGGTCTTGTGCCGACTCCAGAGGAGCGGGTGGCATTTTTGGCGGACACCCGTCCCGATAAACGGGCTCAGGTCATCGATGAGCTCATGAGCCGAAAAGAATTTGTTGAACTGTGGGTCATGAAGTGGGCAGAGATTCTGCAGATCCGTTCCATTAATAATATTGTTGATCCGAAGGGTGCTATTTTGTACCACCAGTGGCTGGATCGAAGGATTGCTGCGAACGAACCTGTTGACAAAATGGTGCGCGATCTCATTACGGCGAAAGGTGGCACGTTTGAAAATCCTCCTACGAACTATTTTCAAGCAGAGCGGGATACTCTCAAGCTCTCGGAAAATGTCGCTCAGGCGTTTCTCGGAATGCGGATTCAGTGTGCCCAGTGTCATAATCATCCGTTTGATCGTTGGACGATGGATGACTACTATGGATTCGCTGCATTTTTCAAGCAGATTGCCAGAAAGAGGGGTGCCGATCCTCGTGAGGCAATCGTTTACGACAATAGTTCTGGCGATACAAAGAATCCTGTGACAGGCGCAACAGTTGCACCCAAATTTCTGGGGGGTGACGTTCCGGAGGTCAAGGCACAAGACCGGCGAGAGTCGCTCGCAGAATGGATGACGTCACCGGAAAACCCGTATTTTTCAAAGCATGTTGCGAATATTGCATGGACCCATTTTTTTGGTCGAGGGATTGTTGATGAGCCGGATGATGCTCGAGTCAGTAATCCTCCATCGAATGGTCCACTTCTCGATGCATTAGGCCAGCGATTGTCTGACACAGGTTGGGACTTCAGGGGATTGGTGCGAGATATTGTGATGTCTCAGACATATCAGCGATCGTGTGAACTCAATGAGACCAACAAGTTAGATGAGTCCAATTTTTCTCATGCATCAGTTCGTCGCATTCGCGCGGAAGTACTGCTTGATGTGCTAGCACAAGTGACAGGGACGAAGAATAAATTCCCCGGATTACCCCTTGGTTCACGGGCGGTCCAAGTCGCTGATGGAAGAACCACTACGTATTTTCTGACAACATTCGGCCGGGCCACCCGAGAGGATGTTTGTAGCTGCGCCGTAAAAATGGACCCAAGTCTCTCGCAGGCTTTGCATCTGTTGAATGGTGATTCAGCAAATAATCGGATCAAGGAAGGGGCCCTTGTTGCTGAATGGATCAAGGGCGGGAAATCAGATGCGGAGGTTATCGATCTTCTGTTCACGCGATGTTTTGGTCGTTCGCCTTCTGAGGATGAACAGAAAGACACAGTTGCAACTGTCGCGGCTGCCGGCGATCGCGGGCAGGCATTAGAAGACGTGTTCTGGGCATTATTGAATTCACCAGAATTCATGTTCAATCACTAGGCTAATCCATTGGTCGAAGCTTCCCGTACTCAATATTTGTAATGAAGTCTTGCGAGGATAATTCTCGATATGGTGTTTATCACTTCATGCGAGAAATGATCTGAGGAGTTGTTATGAAAATCAGTTGGCTTATTGGCATGTATGTGGCGCTTGCATTGTTTTCAGGAAGCCTGTTTGCTGCTGAAGCACCACCAACATTTCAGGAAGATGTCCTTCCCATTTTCCGTGACAAGTGCTGCACCTGCCACAATCCAGATGAACAATCCGGAGGTCTCGATCTCACGTCATTCAGTCGCATGATGGCAGGTGGTTCATCAGGTGATGTGATTGCTCCCGGTGATGCTGAGGGCTCATATCTCTGGCAGGTTGTCAGTCATGAGTCAGAGCCCACGATGCCCCCTGAAGAGGATCGTATTCCAGACGATATGCTTGCGATTGTGACAAAGTGGATTGCGGGTGGTGCGATTGAACGAAAAGGTGGAAAGCCAATTGCTGCCAAACCAGCAGTTTCTCTTGCACTGGACCCCAATGCTGTGCTGGTTCCCGATGGACCTCCCGTGATGCCTCCGCGTTTATCGCTCCAAGTGGAGTCGCGTGGAAGTCAGCCAATGGCACTTATGGGTCTTGCCTCATCACCCAATGGGTCGGTGGCAGCAGTTGGAAGTCGTCATCAAGTTCTTTTGTATGACACCAGTTCACTTGCATTTCGAGGTGTTTTGCCCTTTCCAGAGGGAGATGTCACGACGTTGCGGTTCTCGCGCAATGCGAAGCTTCTTTTAGCTGGTGGTGGTATTGGCGGAAGGAGTGGTCGGGTGGTCCTATGGGATGTTGCGTCTGCAAATCGTGTGACTGCAGTTGGTGATGAATTTGATGAGGTTTTGGCAGCTGATATTTCAGCAGACCAGAGATTTGTAGCGCTGGGAGGTCCACAAAAAGTGGTTCGCCTTATTCGTACTGCTGATGGGCAGATTGATGCACAAATCGAAAAGCATACGGACTGGATTACAGCGCTTGAGTTTTCACCAAATGGTCGGATGTTGGTTACAGGAGACCGAGCCGGCAATGCTTTTCTGTGGGAGACTCGTGGAGCGAGAGAAAGTGCTGTGTTGAAGGGGCATGGAGGGATTATTAACGCGGTGTCCTGGAGAGGCGATGGGGGTGTTGTCGCAACGGCGAGTGGAGATGGGAAAATACGTCTGTGGAATCGCTCTACGGGAGAAAAAATGAAGGATTGGACTGCTCATGGAGGAGGAGTACAGGGACTGGCCTGGTTGGCAGATGGTCGTCTAGCGAGTTGCGGTCGTGACAAAAAAGTGATTCTGTGGAAAGGGGATGGAACGAAAGAGCGAGATTTTCCAGCGCTCGAAGAAATCGGCCTAAGCGTGGCTGTATCCAGTGATCAGCAACGTTTGCTGGTGGGTGATCTTGCGGGAAAATTATCCGTTTTCACCATTGAGAAGGGTGAACTGGTTGGAACGCCAGATACGAATCCACCACAGTTGGAAGAACGGCTCAAAGTAGCTGAGGCAGCCGCTAGTGATATTGCCGCACTCAAGAAATCAGCTTCTGAAAAGGTTCGAGCTACGACAGAAACCATGCAAGTAGCCTCGTCTCAGGTAGCTGAGGCACAGAAAAAAGCGGATGAGGCCAAGAAGGTGCTTGATGCAGCACAGGCTGAATTAGCAGCAGTGGAAGCAAAACTGAAAACTGCGGCTGATCAGATTCAACAGTTAAAGTCTGAAATCGATTTCTCGAAATCCAAGAAGACCAAATAATAGCGTTCCGTACGCTATCATCGGCAGAACCTGAGCATAAGCGAAACAGAGGAAAGATTTGTTTATCGATTATGCATGTCGCACGAGATGCCACCAGCTGCTGGAACGTAACAGGCCTTTGCATAGTCCATTACCATGCGATGAGCACTAAATCGCCACGCAAGCGAACTAATGGAATTCATCATCATTTTGATCCACACTTGTGGTAATCCATCCGAGTCTCTCTCGTAAAAGAGAGGAACAACGTCGTCTTCCAAGACACGATAAAGCGCTTCTGCGTCACGTTGGTCAGTCATTTCATCTTTGGCATGCGTTTCACCACGTCCAATCGCAAAACCATTTCGGCCATCAAATGCCTCGGCCCACCAACCATCCAAAATAGAACAATTGAGACCACCATTGAGGACGACCTTCTGCCCGCTTGTACCAGAGGCTTCGAGAGGTCTTCGTGGATTATTGAGCCATACGTCAACACCCTGGATGAGATGTCGACACACATTGATATCATAGTCCTCAAGAAAGACAATTCGTCCGCTTACCCTTGAATCATGGCGAAGGTTTGCAATTTTTTGAATGAGTGATTTGCCCGGTTCGTCAGCAGGGTGCGCTTTGCCAGCAAAGATAATCTGAATAGGTTTTTCAGGATGCGTAACAAGTGATGTAAGGCGGTCAAGGTCACCGAGAACAAGATCAGCTCGCTTGTAGGTCGCAAATCGACGAGCAAAGCCAATGGTGAGTACGTTTGGGTCAAGAATAGACGCGGATTGCTCAAGAACATCTTTATCTTCTCCGCGTCGTCTGCATTGTCGAGTGATGCGACGACGTACAAATTGCAAGAGAAGGTTCTTGAGGGCATAGTGCGTCTCCCAGAGTTCTCCTGGATCGCATTGATGGATGTGTTGCCAGACATCTGGCTCACCCATGCGATTCAGCCAGTCAACTGGAAAAACATGGTCATAGAGTTTGTGCATCTGCCATGCGAGCCAACTCGGTACATGGACTCCATTCGTAATGTGACCAATTGGTACATCTTCCTCTATTCGTGATGGCCAAAGGTTTGTCCACATACGACGACTGACATGACCATGGAGGGCACTTACTGCATTTGCTCGTTTCGATAGTTTGAGGCCGAGAACTGTCATACAGAACGGTTCGTCATGATTGTGCGTTTCAACACGCCCCAAACTCATGAGGTGATCATGAGAGATACTGAGAGAATCACGCAGTGGTCCAAGGTGTTCTTCAATGAGGGGACTGTCAAAACGATCATGACCAGCAGGGACGGGTGTATGTGTGGTGAAAACTGTCTGTCGAGCTACCAAGCGGACAGATTCATCAAAAGAAAACCCATCACGATCCATTCGGCCCCGAATGGCTTCTAGTGTTGCAAACGCTGAATGACCTTCGTTGAGGTGATAGACCCCAGGAACAATGCCTAACTCTCGAATCGCACGAACGCCACCGACGCCAAGCACGAGTTCCTGCCGAATGCGTGTTCGGGTGTCTCCACCGTACAGGCGGCTCGTAAGTTCTCGATCCTCTGGGGAGTTACCATCCACATCACAGTCAAGAAGATACAGAGTCACGCGTCCCACGGACATTTGCCAGACCTGTGCAAAAATAGGACCTGATCGAGTATCGACCTGTACAAGAATCTGTCTTTGCTGAGCATTGAGCGCGGGTTCAATAGGCAATAGATCAATTTGGTTCGGAATGTACTCCTCGTCTTGATATCCATTTACATCGAGTTGTTGCCTAAAGTATCCCTGATTGTAGAAAAGCCCTACAGCAACCAGCGGAATGCCGAGGCCGCTCGAACTTTTGACATGATCTCCAGCAAGTACGCCTAGACCACCCGAGTAGATAGGAACAGATTCATGGATTCCAAACTCAGCAGAGAAGTAGACAACAGGTTTCGATCCAAGCACACCAGCATGAATATTGCTCCATGTTGAATCAGCTGCAACATATGCCTTTAGTTGTCGATAGGCATGATTGATTCGACTATACAGCACAAGTTCAGCTGCTCGAGCTTCAAGTTGTTCTGGGGTGAACTCTGCGAGGAGAGCAATCGGATTGTGATCGAGCTGACGCCAACGAACGGGATCAAGATCACGAAAGAGGTTTGTCACCTCCGGATGCCAGCTCCACCACAGATTTCGGGCTAGTGCCATGCACTTGTCGTAAAGGTTTTGTGGTGACAATTCATCTAACTGAAGAGGCAATGGCCCCGATCCATGAATAGAACGATTGTTTGCATTGTGAGGCGGATTCACTTTTTGGAGGGACGCATCTTTCATTTTCGAGGTGGTCTGGTGAGTCTGGCTCATGGTTTTTGCCTCCAGGCATGATTTGAGATAGTAAGTAATCTGCCAGAAGTTCTTGCAGTATAATCAGTTGTTTTGAAAGCACGACAAGTCTAGAAACAAAACATGTTCACGCCAGAAGCAAATACGCCTCATTCTGAAAAACTTGAAACATTGTGTGCTACCCTTCGCGATCTTTCTACGGAAACAGTGAGAATTGGCCCTTGGCAGAGTGGGGGATTTGCAGAACTCGCCAAGTCAGGCTCGCTCGCAGGCTTTCTCCCGTCTGATATAGGTGGTACCGGGGGGGCTGAATTAGCAAAACTCCTTTTTCTGACAGCCATTGCAGAATCTTGTCTGACAACGGCTCTTGCAGTTTCGCAGTGGGCTGCAGCATGCAGGATTATCAACGTGGCTGATAACGATATCCGTACGAGATGGTTGCCGGACATCATTGACGGGCGATCATTGACAACAATCGGTATTTCCCAGTTAACGACGAGCCGGCAGCATCTTGGGAAAAAGGTTCTTGTAGCGCATGAAGACGCTAATGGATGGCAATTGAATGGTGTGTGCCCATGGGTTACGGGTGCTGACTCAGTTGATACTATCGTTACTGGAGCAATGACTGACCATGGTCAACGGTTTTTTGTTATCGAGACTTCAACACCGGGTCTTTTCGTCGAGCCACCTATGCAGATGCTTGCCCTCTCAGGGTCGCGGACATCGCTTGTCCGACTAAATGGCGTCAAAGCGACATCAGTCATCACGCCTATGGACGGAGCTGGAGCTCGCACGGGAGGCCTTTCCACAACAGCACTTGCATTGGGTGCAGCCAAAGCAAGCATTGCAATCATTCGGAATGAGTCAATCAAAAGGAGTGAGCTTAGATCTATTGCTGAACAACTATCATCTGAAGTGTTGGGTCTGATCGAACGTCTTCATGTTGCGGCTACCATGGGTCTTGAAAAGGATGATCAAGATCAACTTCGTGCTGATGCAAATGGTGTTGTTGTACGAGCGGCTCAGGCAGCCCTTGTAGCCTGCAAAGGTGCAGGGTTTGTTCATGGGCATCTCGCCGAACAGGTTGTCCGTGAGTCAATGTTTTTTCTTGTCTGGAGTTGTCCACAAGCTGTTGCGCATGCAGTGATGTGTGATCTTGTAGGAAACATCGAATGAAATACCGATCAAAATGGCCTTGTCATGAAGACCTGTTTTCGTGTGAGATGGGTGCTTTCAAAGGCAATTTTTTAGGTTTTCAGAGATGCATGCGCCTCGCTCTATTGTTATTGTGAAACTATCTGCAATAGGGGATGTTCTCCATGCGTTGCCTGCTGTGGTGGCGCTCAAGCGATCCTTTCCTGATGCGAAAATAGGTTGGGCTGTTGAAGGGCGAGCAGCAGATGTCTTGGCAGGGCATCCTGCTATCGATCACCTTTTTCGACTTCAGAGGGGATGGTTGAAATCTCCAAAGGCAGTGTCAGCCTTTCGTCAGCAAGTCCGTTCCTATAACGCCGATGTGACCTTTGATATGCAGGGTCTTTTCAAAAGCATGGTCGGAACAATGTTGTCAGGTGCTCGGATTCGAATCGGCTATTCGAAGCCAGAATCTAGGGAGCAGTCGTGGTTGGCCTACACACGATCAGTTCGTCCACTCGCCAGTCATGTTGTTGATCGCCACTGTGAGCTTCTTTCTCCACTCGGGGTTAGTCCAGAGTCAATCGAATTTCAAATGCCAGAATGGCCAGTCAGTCGGAGTCGTGTTCAGGCGTGGCTTGAAGAGATGCAATTTCAACATCCTCCTATTGTGTTGAATCCGGGGGCTGGTTGGACATCAAAACTCTGGCCACTCGAACGCTTTGCTGCTGTTGCCCGGAACATTCAGAAAATCCATGGCTTGCAATCACTTGTCGTGTGGGGTGGTAGTGAAGAGCGAGTAATGGCAGAAAAAATAGTGGCTGCTTCTGAAGGAGCGGCAAGAATGGCCCCTCCAACATCTCTCCAAGATCTTGGTGAAGTCTGCCGTCTTTCACGCTTATGTATCTCAGGTGATACTGGTCCACTTCATCTTGCAGCAGCCCTTGGCACTCCGTGCGTGGGGCTGTTTGGACCGGTCCCTGCCTCGCGGAATGGTCCTTATGGGTCGCAGCACGTGACTGTTGAGCCACCGGAGCATCTCCGGCCGTCATGGGAAGATCGTAAGACAGACACAGAATCGATGCTGGGTATCGAGGTTGCTGATGTCGTTGCAGCTGTGAATGGTCAGCTTGCTCGTGCCGTTGCTGCGTAGCGAAGGCATCGTGCCCAATTTTCGATGAGATCAGTCCTTATAGCCGGTATTAAAGGCGTTCTGCGGGTGAAACCACACCCATTAATTTTTTCATGTCAAAACCCAATCGCTCTATAATTATGGGATGAGGCGAAAACAAGC
>MDSZ01119807.1_pt1 | contig 10587 bp, 16 predicted proteins | sample 811201 | NCBI WGS metagenome assembly MDSZ01 (sample SAMN05326647, study PRJNA326480) | marine metagenome | isolation source: seawater | place: Indian Ocean: North | collected 2010
AGGTCTTCGTCGTTCTTCATCAGAGGCTCTACAGTGTTTTTTAAATCTCTGAGGTTACTCTCGCTGAACCTACCCCGGTCGACCGCGGCGTCAACGATCTGCATCACGACCGACTTCTTCTTCCTGAAATCATACGACTCGACGTTCGTGCGCATCAAGAGGATAATGATTATGATGATGGTAACTACGAGCACGACCATTTAAACTATTGTGATATTTTTATTTCTTTTCCACCTTCTCGAGTAGGATGACAAGGGTTTGGCGGTCACCGACTTCGGCGCTGTTGTACGCTTCCTGGACGATTGCGTCGTCTTCAGAGAGCTGCGCAAAGGTGTTCATCACGTAGAGGGGGTCGAGCTTCTCATCACCGTTAATGTGATCTTTCAAACCTTCGCTAATTGTTGAGTAGTACTCGATGGTCAGGCATCGGTTCCTATACAACTGAAACATCCATATGGATATTATCACGACAGCGATTATGAGGACTATCCTGTTGAGTTTCATCTTATAATTATAAACAGGATTTTTTTCTCAGCACATCTCATAAGATGGGTGGCGGCGGTTCCAAAGCGAGATCCGAAACCCATGTTTCGAATGAAATCGTCAACGAATCTGTGTTCAAGGCACTAAACTCCACGAGAAACGTGACTTCATCCAGCATCCTAGCCAACCAAAAACTCGTACTGAAAAATGTAAAGGCGAAGAGCTGCAAAATGAACGTCAATCAAAAATTGGATATGGACGTCAAGGTCATGGCAAAATTCGAACAGAGTGACGCTACTGAATTGAATAAACTGATCGAGTCCGAGCTCGACCAGAAACTCAAATCGGACACTAGCTCGGAGGCTGGTTTTGGTGACGTCTTGTCAGGGGGCTCGGAGACGAGTGATTACACCAACATCAAGAACAAGGTGAGCAACAAAATGAATACTGAGATAACCAACGAGACCGTCAACGAACTTCGCACAAAGATTGTGGCGAACCAGGAACTCGTAATGGAGGATTACGTGATGGACCCCCTCGGATTCGAGATTCTGAAGGAACTTGGTTTTCCACCCACCATCGAGATGATGCGTCTCGCGATGCAGACGACGTGTGACATCAACCAGGATTTACAAATCAAGTTCGTGGCTGAGCAGATTGGCGCTAAAGTTTCAAAGATCATCCAAGATGAAGCGACAAAGACCCTATCCAAGAGCGACACCGAGAAGACAACTACGTCCAAGACTCAAGGTGCGGGTGAGGCCGTGGCTGATGCCGCCGAGGGTATCGGTGCGGGTGTCGGCTCGGCCGCTGAGGGTGTCGGAGCCGGCGTGAGCGATGCCGCGCAGGGTATCGGTGCCGGTGCCGCCGCAGCCATGGCGGGTCCATTCATTCCTTTCGCTATCTCTTCATCATCCATGATGGCCGCAGGCATGGTCATGACGATGATGTCCAAGGGTGGCGGACCGGACCCCGCGATGATGGCCGCCATGATGCGACGCTAAAAAAAATAGTGTATTAAACCAAGGATGTCAGGGTCAGGCTTAGGCGTATTAGTCTCGATACTGATCTCACTGTTTTTTTGCATATTTATAATGTGGTCAGAACCGGTTGAAAACTATTTGCCCAGAGACATAAAAGTCATCATAAATAACCTGAAAAAAAAGGAACGTGGAGGTGGAGAACCAGAGGCGCCGGCGGAACCAAAGGTGGTGATCAAGAAGCCGCCGACATCAGGGCCGGTGGTCAAACCGCTGAAACCGCTGAAACCGGGGGATATGAAACCTGTGAAGTTGTCTCAAATGTGATTTAATTTTCTCATTTAATAACAAAAAATGATGCAATTTGTGTTCGTCGGGGGTATGCTTTCCTCATCGGCGCTATGCATGTTTCACACGTTTGGTAGCGGCATCCCAGGCGTTCCGAAGTTACCGTTTCCGGGCAGCGGTAACACCATGCGACAAGTCGATTCCTCTACTGAATGCAAGTTAAAGTGCGGTGGAGAGGCTGGATGCGAGGTGGGGCGAAAGGATCACGCGGCCGGGACCGTCCCTGCCGAACACGCGGACAGGTGGGCGTGGTGCTCAGGGATTGCCAGTGCCGCAGTGCCAAACACAAGTAAGGACAAATTCGGCACGGCATGCTGTCCAATCGAAGGTGCGCCCGCCTCGGCGTCACCGGCAGGGGCTGCATTCAGTTCAGGTTTCATCACTCCAACGGATCAGGAAGCCAAGGAGCTGCGTGCAGCCAAGGACAGGGCGAAAGCCAAGGGACAAAAATTATAAATACGATATAAAGAGAACGATCACTTCTTATACCAATGATCCTCAGCATAGATGTTGGTATACGAAACCTCGCCCTGTGTCTCCTCGACGACAAAAACGATAATCTGGTGCGAAACTGGGACGTGGATGGGATCCCTCCGGAGTCCAGACACGGGATCTACGTATCTTTGAGAGACCACCTCGACGCTCGACCCTGGGTTCTAACTGCAGACACAATACTCATAGAAAAGCAGCCCGATCGTAATAAGAAAATGATTAGTGTGATGCACTTCTTACATAGTTACTTCATCATCAAGTGTCCGAAAGCAGAAACAATCCTCTATGACGCGCGCCACAAGATCCCGGACGTCGCGGGACCGGGCAAGGCGCAATATCTGAAAAGAAAGAAGACGGCCATCCAAAGATGCGAAGCCTTTATCCGAGACGGAACTATCAATACACACTGGCTGCCTGTATTCGAAAAATCTAAAAAGAAGGATGACCTGGCCGACACTGTCATGCAGGCTCTCTCTTTTGTAAACAGAGTCGAGATTACTCCAGCGTCTAAAAAGAAGACCACTAAACTCGTGGCTCGACGACCCAACGAAAACCAGAAACGGACAAAGTATAGTAAATCCAATCTCGCGTGGTTGTATCTTAACAAACCCGAATGCGAAGTATTGGAAAATAACAAACGGTTCATGAAGGATCTAAAGCGTTACTATACAGGCATCGAGGAACTCGCACGTGAAATCCAGGGGAATTAAAATGTTAGACAATTACAAAATGTTCGCTATAACTTCAAATACAATGTTTGGGTTTTCTGACAGGTTCAAGAAGATCGGCAAGAAGCTTCAAAAGCAAAGGCAGGGTGATGTTGAGAGGATCAAGGACAAGCTATCGGACATCGCGCGCGAAGAAGAGCGCCGCGCCAAGGACATCTTCAAACAGCACAGGGACGTTTTCAAGAAAACCAAAAAGTCGTCGTCGACGCCTAAGTCTATCGACCTTTACGAAAAGTGAGGTACAAAGCCAGAACTACCGGCACCAGCGCAACAGGCGAATCACTGAACCTTTCGGCCAGCAGTGCGCACAACACCGAATATTGAATCACCCTGATTTCCCGACCCTGTTTGACCATAGAGCGCTTCATTGCTGCCCTCGATTTCTCCAGACCGAGGACAGTCGAGTTGATTTTAGTAATTTTTCCCGGAATCTGAGTTGCCTTCATGAACATCTCACTGATGTCGATAGAATCCATGAACTGGTCTTGAATCATGGGCTCGAGGTACGTGAAATAGTTGAAATCCGGGTCCAATTGTAGACAAATGCCCTCAATCAAGCTGAACGATTTGGCGAGGTACACGAAACTAGTTGGTACCACGAAGGGTTTTTCAGCCGCCAACTCGACCGCCAACTCGTCCTGCAGAATGGCGCCACCATCTAGGGTTTCGAGGTAGCCCAGAATGTTTTCGAAGAACACCTCGATATCGCTGACGTCCGTCGAAGTTGGCACGATGACACCGAGGCGGATCAGGATCTCCACGATACCTCTCGTGTCGCGCGCGATAACACACGAAAACATGTCCGCGAATCCCTGTTTCAACTCGTCACTCAACCGGATGACAAGGCCAAAATCGTAAAAGACCAACTTTCCAGTCTTTGATATTCCGAGGTTTCCCGGGTGGGGATCGGCATGAAAAAACCCGGTGTTCATCGTCTGGTGGACATACGAATTGACGATCGCCTCACACACCTTCTTCTTGTTCACTTTTCGATTTCGAATGTCAGTGATTTTTTCAGTCTGAACGTCTTCCATGACGATCATCTCCTCCGTGCAGAACTTCTTATACACGCGCGGTATCTTGATATACTCCAGTTGTTTGAGTGAGCGACGAAACTCGAGCGCATTCTCAACCTCTTGCACGTAATCCGCCTCTCCCAGTAGATACTCAATGCTGTCATTCAAGACAAACTCCGATGAGTTGCCCGTGTCTACGCCTATAGTCTGGAAAAATTTCAAAATTTTTTTCACCTCCGCCGTGTCACTCGCCATGGTTTCGTAAATGCCGGGCCGCTTGAGTTTCACCACGACGTTTTTTCCATTCTTCAAAACAGCACGGTGGACCTGACCGATCGACGCGGATTTGAATGGCACCTCGTCGAAACTCTTAAAGACGTCTAGGTTCAACCCATCCTTAACTTCATTATAATCGAAGGGTGGGACCTGATCTTGGAGAGACTCGAGCTCTTTGATAAACTCCGGTGGGTAAAGATCACCGCGGGTCGACGCGATCTGACCGAGCTTTACGAAAGTGGGACCGAGTTCCAGGAGCTGACTCTTCGTCCAGCGCCCGAGTTCGGCCTTGTCGTCCGTGAAACGCTGCTTCCAAACGAATTTGGTCGCAAACTTCCACGTTTTAACCCTGTTCCTAGGTGGCGGTTTCCCAACGGATCCCTGATTGAGGACACATAACATACTATACGTTACAATTTTTTCTTTAGATAAGTTAACAAATGAAGAACATAAAGAACCTTTTCTCACCGGTGACCAAACCCGCTGAAGTTTTTATCAAGGCTCAGCCCATTGTTTTTTCTCTGATCATCCTTTACCAGGGCCTCTTCTCACCCAACGCCATCGCCATTCCGGGTCGTCTGCAAAAGATGTTCGACAACAAGCTCTTCCGACTCGTCTCGTTGATGATGATTGCCTTTGGGGCAACGAATGATATAGAATACGCGTTAGTTTCGACCGTCATCTTCCTCACGGTGATGTACGCTCTGAAGACTCCAGAGGAGCGTCGCAAGACGGGCTTCATTTAATTTGTCAACTTACAGTAGAATGAAAGTTCATATCGTCGGCGCGGGTCCCACCGGTTTATCTCTCGCGTGGGAAATTTGTCGAGCCACTGATCATGAAGTGACCGTCTACGAACGGAAAACCTCTTGCGGGGGGTCATGGTGGGAACCGGAAACGGAGGTTCGAGACCTTCACGCCCACCGAGCACTGTTCGACAAGGGGTTCGTCAACGCGCAATCTTTTCTCAGGGAGATGGACCTCGAGTGGGACGAACTGTTCCAGAAGATTCAACCAGATTTTCTTAAATATGTACTCAAAAAGTTTGAACCCAAAGATTACTTGGCGGTTCTTCATTTATTTTTCAGGGTGATGTTCGCACCCGAAAAGTACAAAAGTATCTCGTTACACGATTACTTTGAGGGTAAGTTATCAGAGGGTGGAAAAGCCATAATAGAACACTTACCGATAAATGTCGACGGGGTGACTTGGAAGAACATGTCGGCGTACGAACTGATCAAAACAGGTGATCACCTTCTCCTTTCCTCTATCTACACACAAAGAGTGTCAGGTAAGGTGATGAATGACGCTATCGAGGAAAAACTTCTCGATGCCGGTGTGAATTTCATATTCGGTTCGGAACTTCAAAACGTCGAGTACCGCGAAGACGGGTACGAGGCGACGTTCTCAGATGGGACTACCGTCTCCGATGGTTTGTTTTTCATGTGCATCGATAACTCACCGGCGCTGAAGTTGATAGGCGACAATTGGGGTCCCCTGGCCGAGAAAAAGATTCGTACCGCGACGTATGGAGCTCTGTGCGTGCTTTTAGATTACGGCGAGTACGTGCCCACCGACGGGGAATTCGCAACTCTGACAAACACGAGATGGAACATCCTCGTCTCGAATTTACCCGGGACGAATACGATTTCGTGCGTGCTTTGCGACTTGACGAAGGAAATTCTGACCAGCGAACCGGATGTCGTCAAACGGGAGGTGATGCATCAGCTCGGTCTTCCGCCGCCTCTTGATATCCGAATAGGCTGGGGGAGCGAATGGAACGGTGAGAAGTGGGAGTTTTCACAGTCTTCCGGGGTGCTCGGTCTGCACGGACAAGTGCCATTCTTCGGAAAATGCCCAAAGGTCGCACTCGCTGGGATGATGTCGTATCGCGAGACTCCGTACTCGAGCATTGAAGCGGCCGTGGAGGTTTCCCGACGACTGAGTCACGAGTGTTTCGGCACTCGATCCCCGTTAAAACCACTTGCGATTTCACAGTTGATCATCGTCACGGTTGTGATACTTATAGTATTAATATTAATATACCGTAATAAGAACCAATGAAGTTCGAAGCCGAAATCTACGAGCCAATGTATGTTTTCAACGAGAAACGCTACATCCGCATGAAAATCCCGGACAAGACCCGCGTCATCATTGAAAAAATACACGCGCAGAAGAAGCATCTTCTTAAAAACAGTCACACGGACGATCCGCTCGAGGGTTCCGTCCTAAAGGTAAAGGTGCCGTACCGTTATAGGAGAGTGACATGCAAGTGGGAGGGCCGCCCGCTTCAATCTCTAATAAAGGGTGACGTCATTTCTGTCGACGTTGAATTCAAAGGCGCGTGGAACGTCGAAAATCACTCGGGCTTTTCCTGGGTACTCTCCTCCTCGATCTTCTCGAGCTCATCGGGGTCGGCCTGAGTCGGATCTCGGGGCAATTCGATGGTCTCCAAACCACCCTTCTTTAAATCTTTGAAAGTCGAAAGCATTCCTTGAAGCCTAAATATCTCAGCCGTCATTTGTTCGATGGTCTGGGACACCTTCTTGATGTTTTCGTCGATGTTTACGGTGGGCATTGTAGTTATTTAAAGTCACCTATCTTTAAATAAGTACGATGGGGATCCTCACGAGGTCCGGGTACCTGATAGATCGGACGGACGTCAGTAAGGTTCCGCATCAAGCCGTGGTCGTTCTGGGCAATTTAAAAAAGGAATTAACCGTAAGACCAGTGGTGAATGGGGATTTCGGATTTCCTCCACCGCCTTTCAAAGTTTTCAGAACAACTAAGAGCGGAATCTGCGTTCCAAGATTCTACGGAATTGATAAAGCTGGAGAACCAAAGCAGGACAGGCGACCCGAACCTGCGAAAAGCAAAGCCAAATTCACGGGAACACTGCGAGACGCAACGCACCAAAATGAAGCTCTGCGAGCAGCAATTAAAGCAGGGAGTGGTGTCCTTAGTCTTCCGTGCGGCTTCGGCAAGACGACAGTGGCCTTGGCTATAGCATGTCAGCTGGGCTACCGCACGATGATCGTTGTCCATAAACAATTCTTAGCGGACCAGTGGCGCGAGCGTATTCAGCAGTTCTGTCCCGGCGCGACGATCGGAATCGTGCAGCAGGACAGGAAAGAGATTGAAGGCTGTGACTTTGTCATCGCCATGCTTCAGTCCTTGTCACTAAAAGAATACTCGTTCGACGATTTCGACTCGGTGGGAACCCTTATAGTTGACGAGGCACACCATATATGCGCAAAGGTGTTTAGTCAGTCTCTTTTTAAGATGTGTCCGCGTCATAGCTTCGGCCTCTCGGCTACCCCCGAGCGGAAAGACGGACTCACGAAAGTTTTACATTGGTTCATGGGCCCGACGTTTTTCGCGGTCGAGCGAAAGAATCAGGAACAGGTCGAAGTTTTTACAGTCACCTTTGATTCGCCGAATTACCGTAACCCACCACCCAGTATGCGCAACGGAAAGATATCGATGCCAAACATGATTACGCTTCTGGTCGAGGACCGACAAAGGAATAAGATGTTGGTGGAACTCGTCAAAAAAGCCTCGGCGGGGACGAGACAATTACTGGTCCTGAGCGATCGAAGACTGCACTGCGAGATGTTGCACCAGTGCTTTCCAAAATCGTCCGGTCTGTACATGGGTGGGATGAAGGAGGCGCAACTTCAGGAATCGTCGAAGAAGAAAATCATCTTCGCGACGTTCAGTCAGGCGCACGAGGGGTTGGATATTCCAACTTTAGACACGGTCATCCTGGCGTCGCCAAAATCTGATATCGTGCAGTCGATAGGGCGTATCATGCGAGAGACAAAGGGAAAGAAGAACAACCCGCATATCTACGATATCCACGACCCGTGGAGCGTGTTCACGGCAATGTACTATAAGCGCGCGAAGGTGTACCGACAGGGTGGGTTCAAGATTCAGGGGGGTAACGCTCGAAAGGAGAAAGACGAATTCCCCCGGGGTAAATGTCTTTTCACATAATTCATTTACCGAGGAGTTGGTTGATCTCCCGGGTAGATGGATTGATTCAGTTTTTCGTGGCATCGGAGATGGCCAGGGCGACAACGCCCAGTATGAAAGCTAAAATGACATAGTTTAGCTCTGTATCCTCGGCTCCTACTTCGGGAGCCTGGTTCTGGGGAACGTCAGCGACAACTTCCCGTTGCCTCTGTGGGGGTTCCAAATCCTCCAGCGGGCAATACGCTATCATATATATTTAAATCACAAATTAATTTCATTCTTTTTGGTCTTACGTCGCCTCTTGGGTTTCGATCCCTCCACATTCACCTCTTTGATCTCTCCTCCTGTGCTCTCCCCTGAAATTGACACGATGTCGCTAAGTTCATCCTCCTCTTCGATCGGGGGCGGTCGGCTCCCGTTGGCGTTGAGGTTGGAGTTCATGGGCATGGGAGGCGGCATCGAAATGCCGCCCATGAGACTGGCTATGTCGAGCCCGGGACCCTTCATCTCATAGTTTCCCGTCCCACCCACGGGAGGCTCGGTCATCGGATCAACACCAGGCTGCCTGGTGGTGTTCTGCACGGCGTCCATCATGTTCTTTACCAACTCCGGGTTCTGCTTCAACACGTCGTTCATGTTGGGAATAGCGGTCTTGAACATGGAGTTCGTCAGGTGAAACATCATCGCGGATCCACCCAACATCATGATGAGCTTGACCTCGGGTGCGACTGACACCTTCGAGCGATACTTGACGTACAACTCCTCGAATACTCCGTCGTAATCCTCGACGTTCTCCATGACGGATTCAGACCACCCCTCGAGCTGAATTTCGAATGGGTTATACCGTTTGTTAAGAAACTCAAGCCCAGTGACGCATGCGACAAGCATACGCCTCGAAAAGCGAATACTCTGTTCCACGTCGATCGAATAAGTAATTCTCTTCACCTCCGATCGTAAATCCTCCACGTTGCTGTAGGCGTTCAGCCTTTTGTTCACCGCAAACCCCTTCTTCTCCAGGCGGGCCAGTTTGTTTAATAAATCGCTCTTCTCCTCGTCCACGCTGGTGTACCCCTGCGAGGGTTGCTCCTGCTGCGCCTGCATTCCGGGCATCTCGTCGTCGTCATCAAACATCATGTCATCGTCTTCGCCATAGTCGATCTCCTCGTTCTGCACTGGACCCATCGTGGGAACGGACTGCTTAGTGGGATTCACGAAGGCATCCATCGCCTCCTGGTGTTGCGGAGGAGGGCGGGCACCGAACGCGCTCTTCTGTGGACGCGGTACCGGTTTAGGGCGCGGCACGGAGATCTCGATCTCGTCCATCAAGGCCTGTTCATCGGCATCTAACTTCATCACGGTGGTACGCCCTCGATCGAGGATAATATTGTCGTCCATTCTCTACCCTCTAAAAATATTTTGTCACGAATCCTTTAACGCAGTTTAATTTCTGCACTCATAGTATAAATGTTTAACCTCAACAAGACCAATCGCAACGCGATCATGTACATCGTCGTCCTCATGTCACTCATTTCCGTGTTGACCGTCCTCCAGGCAAGGTCTTCCGGATACCAGCCCAGGCCGATTACCATCAACGCCGTCTCCGACGCGTCGATCTTCGACCTCGAGCACAAGGAGGAGTGTGTCGCGGGCGCTCCTAACGGCTCCGTGTACTCCAAATCCTTAACCCCCGGCGGTTTGTGTGGTGCTCAGGATCTCGTCGCCGACCACGCGGGCTACTCAATTGCGGATGGTATCGGTGGATCTTTAATCTAAGTATATACCAGTAACACATGGTTCCCGATCTTAACTACGAGTATCATACCATCACCATTGACAGCAACGGCCAGGCGGCTGCAAACACCTTCGTTAGCTTTCTTGAAAATCCACTCAAGAATGTCGTCGAGGCGAGACTCCTGGCCTCGCACATTCACACGAAGACGTCAAACCAACACATCTACATTTCCATCAGGGAGCTCGATTCCAACTTTAACGACCGCGCAACCCCGGTGCTCAACGGCGCCGGAACCATCGGTAACGTAAAGGGTGTCTTCGCGAGCATCGCGTCCACTGTCACAGCGGTTGGTACGGGCAACCACATAAATAATTTTACGTCAGACTACGACGTCAGCACACAATACATCAATCCGATCCGCAAATTGGATAGATTCACGGTCAACATTTATAACCAAGACGGTGACCTGATCGAACCGAACGCAGCGGGCACTCCGAATTATTTGATAATCAAGTTCACGTGTATGAAACACAACCTGTAAAAATTCTCATCAACTA